>BNJU01002057.1_pt1 | contig 69432 bp, 110 predicted proteins | sample 8539281 | NCBI WGS metagenome assembly BNJU01 (sample SAMD00202456, study PRJDB9452) | human saliva metagenome | isolation source: human saliva | place: Japan | reverse complement strand
GGTACATGGCGTTGGCCTTGCGTGGATGTGAAACGCCGTGGTCACTGAAGAGACAGCTCCAGTCTTGTGTGCCATGGAGTGAACAATGCCCAAGAAGGGCATTGGAGAGGACATGCCGGCCATGCACTGGGCGTCTGACATCTTCGCACGGGCATCCTAGTCATCGCCATTGCAGGGAAGCTACCAGAGATTCGCCAGTGGTGATTGGCGGAAACCAGAGCCAGGAGGATCGGTGGGAAGCAGCTGGTGGCGGTGAGAGACACCAGGCCTCCAATGGCATAAGGTGATCAACATCCATTTCGGTATGAGCGATCAGCTTCTGCACGCTTATGAGCGGGATCAGCGATGGCGACATCGGTGTGATCAATCGAAACCTCGAGGGTGTTGAGTTCCCTTCAATCGTCAGTCGGTAATGATAAGAAAGCGGTTACATCGGTACCCGGTGCGGAGGCGAGAAATGGCGCAAGAACTGAGCCTTGGTGCTGCTAGCGAAGACCAAGACCTTGCACATGTCCTCCAAAGGTCGTATCAGGACACTCATGCTAGCAGTCACATGGCCTTGGCCGCGTCGATGGAGTCCGCCGCCCATGGCAACGGTCCAGTCAGGCTCAAACTCGACATCTTCTGGGCGCGCTTTCATAACGCTCAGCGGGAGGGGTCGATTCGATACCCTCGATGGGCTCTGCTTCCTATGCCGCCCTCCATGAGATGGAGAATGGCGCTTGTCCAGGAAACCAGCCCTCTTCATGGAACCACGCCGCCGACACAGGATTGGCTGCGCCGCCCATGTCTTCAGCGCCTCTACAAGGAGCATCCGGACCATGATACAAGTCTCTTGGTAAAGTAAATCTCGCATTTTTGTTTCGCTTTGCTTCCTAACCTGACAGTGAAAAATTTTGCTTGTTAAATCTTTAACAAGCCTTACAAAAATATTGTAATCGGATCCAGGAAGGAAATTTCAATATGGCATTGAAAGACCTATTTACAATCACCAATTTGCGGGTTGGATTATTTGGATAATTTGCACTGAATATTAAGATAAATAGAGAAGTCATCAATCAGAAATTGACAGGATGATTTTTAGGTGATATATATAAATCCTGCGAAACGGTTTCAATATCGAGGCCTGATTTATTGAGATTAGAAATCGCTAAAATCGGATGAAGAAGAGTCTCGCTGACCAGAATATTTGCCACGGCGCTTTTTGATTTCAAAATAGTACAGCGGTTGCATAACAAGAACATAAAAAGGAGGTAATGGGAACAGCAATTTCGCGATGTAGCAAAATTGTGCGTGTCAGCTTCGACAGTATCCAGGGTTTTAAATCCTAAGAGTAATAATGTCCCCGGAGACCAGTGAAAAAGGTATCGCAAAGCAATGCAGTTTAAACTATATTTCGACCAGTAGTTAGCCAGCTTGCAGCCACTTCGCATATGATTGGTCTTGCTGATGGATACCAGGGTCGGAAGATTATTCAAATCGCTTTTCAATCAGACAGTCTTTGCGCTGGGGCGGTCGCTTACAGGAGAAAGGATATAACCACAGTGATCGTGAATGCGGATTTGAGAGAGAGCACAGGTCGATTCTCCGTCTGGTGAGCAGGAAGTGAGATGGACTTATTGTTCCGAGAAACTGGCAGAATACCCATTTATTGATGGAATTGCGAAAGGCAGATTTCCCAGTTTGTGATTCTTGGAAAACAGGATGAACCGGAACTGGCTACCTGGGTTGATACTGATAATATCCAGGCAGGGACAAATTGCAGCAAACATCTCTTGACGAAAGGATATCGTCAGATTTGTTTCCTGACAGGTGCCATACCAGCTGTTTGAGAAGGAGAGACTGGATTTATTGGAGAAATGGAGCGCAAATCCATTTCAAAAGATCGCTACTCTGTGTGTGAAGGGGACATAGAGCGCAGGAAATAGAATTATTTTTGAGAAGATAAAGTCCAGCAGAACGAAGACCGTGGCGTGTCACTGCAGTAATGACCGAACCAAGCGGCATCAGTTGTGCACAAGGAACCCAAGAAATCTTAATTTCTCTTCCCAGAAGCGGTCGGAGGTTTTATGCTTTGACAATACAGGTATAACGGAATTTCGCGGTCGTCAATCAAGCTGTAACAATGATGTAGAATGCTACATATGAAGCAGGCGCTCAGGCGGCTGTATACTAATGAACCAGATTAAAGAGAGGTCATAAAGTGCAGACATATCCTGAGTCCCAGCCGGTGGTCGAAAGGCATACTACTGCAAGAAGAGTGTGGTAGTGATGGTGAACAGAGCGGCGGTTGTGCTCCTTACAGAAGTTTGTTGTCAAATTCCAGGAGCAGGCTTACGAGTCAGAATCCGGGTGGCGAAGGATGATGTAGAGAGGTATTTATTTGGAGATATTGGAAGCTTGAGGATAAAGCGAGAAATTCCAAAGAGAATCTGCTGCAGAGGTATTACAGCGATGGGGTGAGCGACCAATTTGATGCCATATAAAATCAAGCCGATCATGACATATATTCGCTACTCGATTTAAAATCGATTTTTCAGATCATTCTTCAACCTGGTTTGAGCAAAGTAAATTTTGCGAGGAGGAAGAAAACAACAGGGAATTTTGAGTTCACTGGCCAAAGCGTGATTTTCAGTAATATGTGCATTTTTGAAAACAGCGATTCATTTCTGCCAGATTTTTCCGGATCGCTTTTTGGAAGTCGGGAGAAAAGCAAAGTGAGGAATCATATCTTCAGAGCCTATGAGAGAAAGCTTGCCAACAAGGCAAAATTATATGGAGAGCAATTTGAGCAGGCAGCAGAAACTACCGTCATTTAGAAAAGCTGGGGTTAACTGTCTGTGTTTAAATCCAGTTTTTGAAGACATCCAATCACAGGTGGCATGATACAGTGAGTGATGCAGGATTGATCCAGTTTTGGTGAAGAGACCCTGAGGGACCGCTGACCCAGGCGGGCCGCATCGGCAGGGATGAAAGTCCTCTTAGACGGAGTTTTAATCATTGCGGTTATGCCTGGGGACCTTTTCAAGATGTTTTGGAGAAGGAAGAGCATCAAAATACCAGGGATTGGTTTTTGTTCAGGAATATCCGTTGGAATCAGGTGCGCAAAAGTATGATTGTGTGAGCTTTTTATCGATGGATGCCAAAAGATAAACCTGGCGAATCGCCAGGCGCAGAGACTATTTGTATAGCTGTTGGAAAAATACTGGATTGAGAAATTTCAGATTGATGGTTGGCGTCTTGATGTGAGCTGATGGAATACCCACACAGTTTTGGGAACGATTTGCATTTGAGTAAAAAGGTGTGGAGTCGGTTCTTTCTTGCTGGGAGACCTGGGGAGACGCTGATCGACTGTTTCACGAGAATCGTCTCGATGGTGCCATGGTTATCTTTTCGTGATGGTCACTCGTGGACTGGTTGGTCGAAGGCAATCTCACGGAAGAGTTTAACAGTCGTCAAATCACATGATGATCTTATATCCGTTTGAGAAAATGTCGCAGATGTACAACCTGATCGATCAGTCATGACACGGATAGATTTCTATCCCATGCGGCGGGGATCTCAGGAAACTCAAAATAGCAGTTGCGTTGCAGATGACATTTGTCGGGTGCCCGGCTGTTTATTATGGCGGTGAAGTCGGAATGACAGCTGATACGGATCCTCTTTGAGACTTATATGATTGGAAGAAGATCAACAAAATCAAGATCTGCATGATGGTACTCAGAGAACTGATTCACTTTGAAGCAGTCATGAAGTTCTCTTCAGGGCGGACGTTTTCAAAAGTGCCCTTTGTTGTAGGATCGAATATTTGGAGAGTTTTATCGTTTTAACAGGAGAATCTACTTGGTTATTTTGAATGGAGGTGATGATAGAGGAAGATACCGTTTGATACGGATGGATGGGAGAAAATCCTCTTCATGCCAGCAGATGGAGAAAATGCTCAAAAGGATGGAGACGTCAGACGTATCGGCATATTCTCTTGAAAATATGGAGGCAATATAGGGAAAACTTTTTGAAAACGGATCATCTGTAGAGGAATACACAGGAAATTCTTTTCGAGGAAGAAGTCTTAATTTCACAGGAGAAGAATATGAAGCTGAAGAAGGTATGCAGTGTTGTTTTACTGACCATGTTGGCACCAGCATTTGGAGGATGTGGATCTCAGGTCAGAACAATAGATGCGTCAAAGGAAAAGACTACAATTACTTTCTGGCATAACTACAGTGCGGAATCAAAAAGAAAGCAAAGTCTTAAGCGAAACCTGATTCCTAAATTTGAGCAGGAGCATCCAGGTATAAGGTGCAGGCTGTCGCATATAGCTGGGAGGACTTCACAATAAAATATTAGATGGCGCAAATTTCCAAAAATTTACCCGGATAGCGAGGCTTGATGTCGCTGGGTTCCCGAGGTTTCAGAAGATGGGCATACTGGTTCCGGTGGATAAGGAAATGCAGTTTCAAACAGTCAATGATTCGATTCTGTCAAAATGCTATGTCCAGCAAGATTAATGAGAATTATTACGATTGGCCTGAATGTAAACTCGAAAAATTCTTTTTACAATAAGGATGCCTTTGAAAAGGCAGGGCTGACGGCATAAATACCTTGGATGAGTTTAGTGCAGATGCCGAGCTATCAGGAAAAGATGAAAAAGGCAGCAGGTTTGGGTTTGGATGAACCGGCCCTGGCGGGTGGAATCTTCTTCCTTATATCTCGGGAGCAATGACGGGTTTGTTATGGACAAGGATTACAAGAAGGCCAGTGGGTATTTGAACAGCAAGGAGACAGTCGAGGCTGTCCAGAAGCTGGCGGATCTCTATAAAAAGCAGAGCTTTACTGGTTTTAACAGTGGAGATATTCCAATGACAGATGGCTTTGGCACAGGGCGATGTTCTATGCTTGGAGGGCCATGGAAAATTACTGAGTTGAAGGGCTCTGTCCGGACTTCAGTATGGAACCCGCAGCCATGCCGGCTGGTAAAGGAGTTCAATCTCCGTTCTCGGCAGTGAAGACATTGGGATGTTCAGGGTGGAAATAAGGAGGCGCCTGGGAATTTAGTGAAACTCAGTGAGCGGAGAAGAGGCCCAGGTTGCAATGCGGCTTGTGACAAATTCAGCCAACAAAAAGCGCTTGAGAATGATTCTGTGTAGAAAGCAGACTTTCGCCTTTGCTACATGAGCGATTGAAAACGGCGCGCGCGCGCCCTCCTATTGCAAAGTGGACAGAAATGATAATCAGATGACGACAGTTATGACATCGATTATTAAAGACGGCGCAAACACACAGGAAAGTCTGGACAAGCTCGCAGCGGAGATTGACAAGATGTTGCAGGAGTAGTTCATCACGATGTAATCAGAAGGGAGGAGCTCCACATGAAGTGTCTCCTCCTTTTGATAGGATAAAGCATGGATATTAAGATAAAGCATAATCGAAAGTAGAGGTCATGGTTCTTTTGCTTCCAGGGCTGATACTACTACTTTACTGTTTACAATTTATCCATACGAAACTCTTCTATATGAGCTTCTTCTCATGGGGATTTGATGTTGACCTAGATGCTTTTTGTGGGTTGCAGAACTATCTTAGAGTTCTGAAGGATCAGACCTTCTTTAATTCTCTTCAGAGACACCTTGCTTTTACACCTTATTCACAGTCCCTGGGCAAATGGCATTAGGGCTAACTGCGATCTTCTCAATTCTATTCCCAGAAATTTGGTGTAAAGTCGTGTCTTCTACACACCGGTTATTACATCATGGGTCATCGTATCTTTGGTTTTCCGTATATTTTTCAATACTCGAGGACTATTGAACTATTTGCTAACAAACGTTCTGCACCTGATGACGGGAATGTCGCCTGGCTGGACTCCAGAGCAGGAGCGATGACAGTGATTCTCCTTGGAATCTGGAAGGAATTGACGGAACATGGTCGTTTTTAGCCGCTTTTGAAGAGTATTCCCAAGGAGCAGTATGAGTCGGCGGAGATGGCTGCCCGGTCCTGGCAGAAATTTATTTGATATTACACTTCAGGAATTCAGCTCAACGGTCATGTTTGAATGATTGTATTAACAATCGGAGGCTTTAATACCTTTACACCGGTCAAGATGATCACAGGCGGAAAACCAGCCATCAGACGGAAATGGTTTTGACCTGGATGTATATAAGGCGTTCGGAAATGGAGAATATGGTTATGCATCCGCTCTTTCATTTCATTGGCCGTTGATTTTGGTTTTCCTGGCAGAGTTCAGTTTAAAGCAATGAAATAAGGATCCGAGGTGAGCAAGATGAAAGGAGGACGAGGAACAGTGGTGATCTATGTCCTCTTGGTGATTGGAGCGATGCTTTTCCTATTGCCCATGATTTATATGTTGGGGTTTCCCCTAAGCCCAATGGCGCGTCTATGAATTTCGCCACATTTCTTCCCAAGAATAGAACAGATTACTCTGTCGCTTTCAGAAGATCTTGAGTCAATCAAAGTTTTTAGAAACTTTCAGAACAGTGTTCTGGTGGCCTGCCTGACTGTGATATCGCTTTTGTTGCGTCTGCGCTGGCATTCTGTCTGGCAAGATTTCGCTTTCGGGGACAGGAAACTCCTCATTGGTCTTGTTATCGGGACAATGATTATTCGGGAACAACAATGATCATTACACAGTTTCAGCTGGCCAACTATCTGCATCTGACAAATTCGGATCTCAGGCTGGTTCCGTTTTATGTAGCTTGGGTGATGCCTTTCTCACATTCATGATTATGAACTATATCAAAATATTCCGACGGACTATGATGAAGCGGTGTATGTCGAAGGAGGAGATGTCTTTGCTGTTTTCTTTAAGGGTGTTGTACCGTCTCTAAGCCAGCAATCGCTTCCGTGAAACATTTTTTCAACTCTGCCATGGGATGTAATTTCAATGAGCATTAAATCCGTTGGTGATGAAGATAGAAAAGGGACAATGCCACTGCTGATAGCAAGTTCTTCGGTGAGCATCAGTTTACAGAGTGGGGCAGTGTCTTTTGCCCTGTCAATTTTAACTAATTCCAGTATTTGTGATTTTTATTACCCTACAAATACTTTAGTTCAGTCTTCAAGCCAGGTGGCTTGAAGGATAGGAGATACAATGAAAAAGTTAAAAATCAATTGTCAGTTTACTTATAGGAACAATACTTATTACAGGATTCCTGCCAATACGCATATGCGACGAATAAGGCAGTTACAGCGGCAGATACCTATCGCTCATCTGAGATTAAGTCTATGACGGAACGTAGTCAGGTTTTTAGATGAGAGCGATATATCTATATGATTTTAACGGATCGATTTTATGATGGGGATCCATCAAAATAATGGGGAAAAAAGGGGGTATGATATCGCCTGGACAATTCAAGTATACAGGAGGCGAGTGGAAAGGAATTCGACGGAAGCTGGATTATATTAAAGACTTAGGGAGTGACAGCAATATGGATTTCTCCCACCATCTGAAAATGAACTTCTTAGCCGAGATGGAAATGGTCTAGATATCACGTGCTTTACACATGATTATAATAAAGCGGATCCGCATTACAGAGTAAACAGGATCTGATTGATCTTGTGTCAGAGGCACACCAGGGCTAAGGTCGTTTTGGATGTTGTACCAAATCATACAACCAGATTACTTATAGGGATCTTCGTCCACTTATGATTCGATGGAATCAGCCATGCAGCACCTTTAATAATCCGGCAGGTATCATCATAGTGATATTGATGATTGGAATAATGAAAATCAGGTATTGTATGACCTCGGTGGTCATGATGACTTAGATCAGTCGAACTCAGATGCAAGAAAAGCAGTTGAAGACGCTTATTATCAGGGTTCATGATATCTGGCGCCGATGGGTGCGAATAGATGCAGCTGTTCTCTGCCAAAAGATTTTTATTCGTGAGTTTGAAGCAAAATTAGGTGTTCCATCATTTGGTGAAGTGTTTGTTGGGGATAGATTATGTGGCTCCTTTCGAATTCAGAGTGGGGTTGCTGACTTCCTCTTTTCTTCCAATCCAGAAAGTGTTTGCTCATGACGCGAGCTTTAAAATGTTAAGGGATTTTCGATCAAGATTATAAGTATAAAGATATTATCATCTTCGGAATTTTGTGATAATCATGATCGACCGCTTCCTTTGTCTCTGCAGACGACAATTATCAGAGCTTCGTCTTGCAATGACATTCATGTTTACCGTGCATGGAATACCAGATATTTATTACGGAACAGAGCAGAATTGCTTTGGAGGAGGAAAACCGATGAGGGCTGGAATTGCAAATAAAGAGAAGAGAAAATGATGCGAGGTTTTTGATGAAAGCCTTAATATATATCAGACGATTCAGAGCTTTATGAGTTAAGAAAAACTATAAGTGTCTGCAGACTGGTACACAGAGAGAAATGTGGTGTGAAGATAACATTTATGCTTATTCTCGACGAGATGATGTGAGTGGTCAAAGAAGTTATTACTATGATCAATAATGGAACAAGTAATGAGGAAAGAACAATTCCTGTTCGAACTGGAGAGTAGCCTGTGTGTAGGTGATCAGTTGCAGAATTACTTGAATACACAGGATCAAGTCAATGTGCAATCTGGCGGAATAACAGGAAAGCAGATAAAGTCCAGATTCCAGCGAAAACGGCATTTGTTTTTGTGAAAGACTCACATCCCTGAATATAGAGAGCCGGAAAAAGTTGTGACTACAATTAGGGGTTCACTGTGATGCTGGATACGGGAACACAATGTATTTGCGTGGTAATAGTTATCCTTTAACCTGGGATAGCGGACGTCATATGTTGAACATTTCTTCCGGAGGTTTTGGACTTATAGGACGGAGAGAATACCAAAGAATGCGTCTTTTGAGTTTAAAAGCTATGTTCAATGATAAGAAATGGTCTACAGGTGCAATTTTAAAGGAGTTGGAGGAACGGTGATAGATGTATATCCGTCCTTCTAAATCATAGTTTTGCTTTAGGACCTCTCGTAACCCGGCCCCAAATGGTCCGTTATTTTAAATTTAATGTAGAGTTCCTATTGCGGTTCACATGTTTGTTGCAGATACATCAAAGAAGCGCTCAAAGATGATATAACATATATTAAGTTAAACGACTCATAGGAAAATTAATCGTGAAAGAGGAAAGGAGGGCAAGGGATGAAGAGCGTCAGAAGAACTTACGAAGCGATTAGAAGAGGATCCTGAAATGCGGATTACACCAGGCGAGATATCCCACCGGTCTATCAGCTGCACAAGGAGGCGAGGATTCTCATCACCGGGCAGGCGCCCGGCAAGAAGGTGGAAGAGTCTCTGATTCCCTTCAACGATAAGTCAGGGAGAAGCTGATGGACTGGATGGGAGCTCGACAGAGACCTTCTACTCCGAGAGGATCGCCATTATGCCCATGGACTTCTATTTCCCGGGAAATCCGCTTCCGGAAGCGGAGATAAGCCCCCGCAGCAAGTTCACTAGCCCAGGAGTACCATCAGGAGATCCTTGCCTATATGGATCAGATACAGCTGACCATCATCATCAGCAAATACGCGATGGATTATTATCTGGGTAAGGATGCCAAGCGCAACCTGACCGAGACAGTGCGGGCATATCAGGAGTACCTGCCCAAAGTATTTCCCAATTGTGCATCCGTCTCCCTGAATTTTCCGCTGGCAGGAAAAGAACCCTGGTTCATGAAGGAAGTGGTTCCTGTTCTGCGTCGACGTGTGGCAGAGATTTTGGGGGAATGATTTTTCTGCGAGGCATCCGAAGAGGGAGATAGCTTTCGCCGAAAAGAACGAAAAACTGAGGAAAAACAGGCAGCAAGAGGGGAGACAGCAGGGGAATCAGCGGTATTCGGAAAGAAGGGCCTGTGCTAAGATACATATCAGGATAAAATTCCCCGACGGAGATTAGAAGAGGAGAGAAAGTGAAGAAGATGAGAGTGTTCCTGGCCCTGGCAATATCCGCCATGCTCTTGGCGGGCTGCGGCAAATCGGCCGATCAGCAGGCGGCCAATCAGGAGGCAGCAAAACAGGACAGGAGGTGACGTTTCAGGATTCTCTCAGTCGTGAGATCACTGTTAAGAATCCGAAAAAGGGTGGCAGTTCTTATGGGATCTTTCGTGGATGTCTGGCAGTCTGCCGGCGGTACAGTATCAGCGACAGTTGGCGATTCTGGACCAATCCCAATCTCAAATTGGGAAATGATGTTAGTAAATCTGGGGGACAGTATCATCCCAATTTAGAACAGCTGATCTCTGAAAAAGCCTGACTTTATCATAGGGTCATCCAAATTTGACGCTCAGACGGGGGTCTCTATGATCGAATTGAAGAAGGCAGGCATCCCGGCTGCCTTCTTCAAGGTGGATTCCTTCGACGATTACCCGTCCATGCTGAAAATCATGACGGATATCACGGGCAGGACAGATCTGTATGGAGCAGAATGGGATCAAGGTACAGGAGCAGATCGCTCAGGTCAAGAAACGGGCGGACGGATCGCATCACGGGAGTTCTTGTCATTGCGTGGCCAGCTCCGGCGCCAGTGGGTCATGGGGAGCAATGAGATCGTCCTGGGTGAGATCCTTAAGGACCTGGGCGCGGAAAATGTGCTGACACGGATTCCTCTATCAAGGTGATTTTTCTATGGAGGCGGTCGTGCGTCGAATCCGGACGATATCTTTGCCACGACGATGGGGTCAGGATACGGATAAGGCCAAGCAGGCGGTTGAAAAGACCCTTTTCATCGGATCCTGCCTGGCAGAGCCTGACCGCGATAAGCAGGAAGTTTCATGATGGATAAGTTCCTCTATCAGATCAAGCCCAATGCCACTGGGCTAAGGCCTATGAGGGAGTTGCGGATATCCTTTTCCCAAAACAGGAGGGGACGAAATAAGGGGCCTGTCAGCTCAATGGAGCTCTATGACGGCAATGATACAATTTATAACACAGGAAGGAGTATGATGGCACAGAAACACACGCTGATGGAAGATATTCACACGGCCAGTGAGTGGGCAGCGAAATCTCAGTAAAACAGGATACAGGGCGGATTATCTCTGGAATCGATCCGGGAGATCGAGCGCTGGATCCAGGAAAATCTCAGCTGTTCGAGAACAGCGGTTCCATTATTTTCGCGATTGGAAGCTATGTGGGTGAGACCATGAACCGGGCTATCATGGAAGCTGGAAGACGGATGACAGTGATCCGCGGGGCGAATTAAATATTCAGGTACAGATTGGAACGAGCATATTCTGGCCGGTGCAAAGAGTGATGAAGCGAATCCGGGATGGCGAGGAGAATAATCTATGATTATGTATGCGCAGTGGATCCGGAATGCAAAATCCATGTCAGCAGGCTCCTTCCTGATCGCTTTCGCAGGAAGAAATAAGTGAAAGATGGAAGACCCTTTTATGCGACGATGTTTTCATGACGCATTTTCCCTTATGGTATAGGCAGGGTCTGCCTCTTTCTTGACCTTGCATGATATAGCGGTAGAGGGTCGTGGAGGAGACTCCGAGGACGGGCAGAGACCCCAGGAATGGTTCCTTGACGGAGAAAAACCTCGTTCTGGTAGAGGAAGAGACAATATTGAGCTTGTCCCGGTAAGGCAGGCGATGGTCCGGCAGGTCTGAGGAGCAGGTGACTCTTGCGAACATGTCGTCGATGAGGGTGGAGAGGTCAGAGTAGAAGGTCTCCGAGCCGGACTGGGAGACCTGGCTGATCTGGACATTCTGCATGGAGATAGGCATCCGGATGGCAGAGGGAAAAGACGCTTTGGGCGAGCTCATGCGTAGCGGGAGTCGTCAAAGTTGATGGCATAAGAGTCCCTCCAGGCGTCCGCCAGCGCCTTCAGAAAGAAGGTGGAGCAGCGAAGGAGCTCCGGCTGATCCCCCGCCCCTGGTAATTGAGAGTGCAGGAGTCTTTCGACTGTCGATTGGTCTTAAGGATCCTGAGGGCGACGTCGCTTAAGGGACCGCCGACCGAGCGCCCGCTCACCTGACCGTTGCTGATGGCCAGGATAGAATGGAGGTCGGAGAGAACAACTTCATAGTCGAAGGGCCAAGAACCTGTCCCAGGAAGGAGACTAACTGTCGATATTGGTCAAGCTTTGTTTTCTTTCATCGGGTAGCGCCGCCTTTCTTGTCTATCCACCATAACAAAATCTCCCGGATAATGCAAAAATATTCTCATACTCAAATCTTTTCAAGCAAATAGATCGTCAAAATAGCCAAAAATAAAAGAGAAAATATCGTATATAGTACATAAATCAAACGATACGAATTGAAAAACTGCTGACAGTGATAAAATAATCTCATAAAGTCAATAAGGCCTTTGAAAGAAAAACACGTAGATGATTGCAGAAGGGAGGGATCAGGCAGATAGGGGAACCTATACCGTCCGCCAGTCGGTTCGACCAAAGGGAGTCGATGACCGGGGTATCTGAGCTATTTTGATGCAGTAGGATATTTGAGGCCTATTCTACTGCATTTTACAGGAGGTATAATTATGGAATATCCTTTGAATGTTGAAGCGCCAGTCTTTTACACGTTGTCCGCAATCTGCCAACCGTAACGGCAGAGCAGCGATTACGAGCTCTGAAAGGCCACCCATTACAATGAGTTTTGCTTTCGGCCGGGATGCTTTTATGGGATTGCCTGTCTGATTCCGGCACAACATCGATGACTCGATGTCAGGAGAGCTAGTGTTCTGGGCGATGAGTCCTACGGAAGAAACAAGGGCTACTGTTCTGCTGGATGCCTTCCGCGATGTCTGGGAGAGGAGATCAGCAAAGAGGGCCACTGACCTGCTCCGCAGCGGCGTTGACGAGGACGATGTGAGAAGATGATGGATGAGCTCTATCTGGTTGATACCGAGGGCGGCTTCATCAATGGCGGATCCTATCAGCTGAGAGACCAACACCTTCATTGTTCCTCAGGGACTGGTGCTGAGGCTCTGCTGATGTCATCAAGCCCTTTTGGCTAAGCGCTATCCCGGCAAGGTCTTCACAATTCCGTCCATGCGCATTTTGACACCACGGAGGAAACATCAAGCAGATGGGAAGCGTGCCCTGCAATCTCTTCCGAGGAGCTTCTCTTTGAGATTCCCGAGGCGGCAAGTATGAGAAGAATCCTTCAAGGGCGATATGGATATTGACAAGCTCAATCAGCTTCTGGATTCTGTCGGCATTGAAAATGTTCCCCTCATTTATCACGACGGTAACCAATAACTCCGTCTGTGGCCAGCCCGTCTCTATGGCCAATATGAGAGCTGTCTCCGAAATCGCACTGGCATCGGGATTCCATTTGTTATGGATGGAGCACGCTTTGGGCTGAGAACCTGCTACTTCATCAAGATGAATGAGGAGGCTACGCGTGACAAGTCGATCGCTGAGATCGCCAAGGAGATGTTCTCTTACTTCGATGTGGTATCCGCGTCTCTGAGAGAACGGACATGCCAACATGGGCGGTCTTCTGAACTTTCCCGCGACAAGGGTCACTTCTGGAAGAACTTCTGAATTCAACGAGGATGGAAGTGTCAAGGTAGATATCGGACACCTGCTCAAGGTTCGTCAGATTTCGCTTACGGCAATGATTCCTGTGGCGGAATGTCCGGACATGACATCGGCTCTCTCGCGTCATCTCTGCGAGGAGCAGAGATTTGAGTACCAGGATGAGCGTGTAAGACAGCGCGAGTACCTGGCTCAGGGACTGCATCAGGCAGGCGTACCGGTGGTTCTTCCTGCCGGCGGACATGGGGTCTACATTGATGTCGACAAGTTCTTCGGTTATAAGAGAGACCATGAGAGCTTCGCAGGACAGGCGCTCTCTTGAGATGATCCATCGCTATGGAATCCGCTGCTCTGAGTTGGGGGACTTCTCCATGGAGTATGATCTGAAGACTCCCGGAGCAGAAGGCTGAGGTCTGCAATGTGGTTCGCCTGGCCATCAACAGAAGCCAGTACTCCAAGCAGCACATGGATTACATCATTGCCGCTGCGGCACAGCTCTATAAGGATCGTGACACGATTCCAAATCTGAAGATTACGTTCAGAAGAACCCTTCCCATGCGTCATTTCCACGCCTGGCTTGAGCCCTATGAGCCCAGCAGGGAAGAACTTTGCGATCAATAAGATAACCTGCGGCTTCTCCCTCCTTGCCTGGGGAGGCAAAGAGAGAGAGGGGCCGCAGCAAGGGGTAAGCATATAGAGTGATTCAGGAGCGAGTCGTGACGGGTTCTCTTCCAAGGCAGGATTCATCATGGCCTGTATCGGTTCCGCCGTCGGCATGGGAAATATCTGAGATTTCGATTATGGTTTTCCATCTGGGGCGGATGACATTTTTGATTCCTATTTTATCTGTGTATTTCGGTCAGTCAGACCGGTGTGATCGGGAGATGGCTCTGGGCCGCTCTGCCGCAAGCCGGTCCCCATGGGGCCTTCGGCATAGCGACCGAGAGGCGCTTTTGGCGAAGCTGGGCAATCGAGAGGCCATCGGCCTGATTCCGGTTCTGGGATCTCTGGCCCTCGCCATCGAGCTACTCCCTGCGTTGTCGGCTGGATTATCAAGTACTTCTTCCTGGCCTGCAGCGGACATCTGTCTTCTTTGGGGCGAGGATATGGATCAGATCGGCGGCCTCTTTGGGGAACAGCTGTTACTATGGGCAACAACGTCTGGCTTGTGATAGCCCTGATTTTCAACTTCTGATTATGGCCCTGGGAGCTGCCGGCGGTATTGAGAAAGCCAATAAGTTCATGATGCCTGCCCTCTTTTCATGTTTGTAGGGACTTGGCATCTATATTGCGACCTTATGGGAGCAATCTCCGATTATCACTACATTTTTACATTGATCCCAAGAGGCTGGCAGATCTCTGCTCTGGATCTTTGCCTTCGGTCAGGCTTTCTTCTCCCTGTCTGTTGCGGGGAAATGGAACCGTAATCTATGGCTCGTACCTTTCCAAGAAGGAAGATCGTGGTCTCCTCCGGGCGCATTGTCGCCGCCTTTGATACCCTGGCTGCTCTTTTGGCTGCCTGTGTTATCATTCCTTCCATGCTGCCGGCGGCGCAGAGCCTGTCGCAAGGGCGGCCCTGGTCTCATGTTCATCTGGCTGGTCAATGTATTCAACGGAATGCCGGGCGGAAGAATCATCTGCGGTTTTCTTCACCTGTGTTCTCTCTGCCGGGATCAGTTCTCTGATCAATCTCTATGAGGCTCCGGTAGCAACCCCAGGAGAAGCTCCGCTCAAGAGGCTTCCGCTGTTATCACCGTCAGGGGTGATCGGTGCCGTTGTCGCGATCGCCATTCAGGCATTGTCTCTGACTGGATGGATTTTCGTCAGCACTCATATCTGTCCCACGGGTGCTTTCTGGCCGCCCCTCATGTTCTTCTGGTTCTGCGGCAGGACTTCGTCATGGAACAGGTATCAATGGGGTCCAAGCGAAAGATCGGTCCCTGTTCGTTCCTCTGGGTAAATATGTCTACTGCTTCCTTTGCATTCTGGCTCTGATCGCTGGAATTCGTCTGGGAGGGATTGGCTGACGACCTGTCATTTTTATAAAAGGGCAGAGGCCGCAAGCTGTAAGTATTCCACGTAAAATCAACTCAATATGATAGAAGATAATCGCACGATAAATTGAGAAATTATCATGCGATGATATATACTGATTTTTAAGGAAGAGAATGAATATTTCTGCAGGAGGAGGAACAATGTCAATGCAACTACAGAACTGAGATATGGGGAAATACCTGTTGATGGCGGAAAAGGAGGATGTCTATATCACCAAAAACGGAAGATGATCGCCAAATTAACAAGTCCTTTTCAAAACAAAATCGAAATAGCGGAATCTCTGGCATTTTGTCACGAAGGATATGACTTTGGAAGAGGCGAGGAAAGACGGAAAAAGATATGAGAGCCTGATACTTGCGTCATCATTGATGCGCTCCAATCGAGAGAACCATTCAATCGTTCTGCAGAAGCAATTTTTCAGTCCAGGCAGAGGACAAATGGATGGTTTTCTGTCAGCAAAATCTGTGACAGATATCTATGATTTGACCCACCGACTCACGCATGATGATGAGAAAACAAGAGAAATCTATCAAAGATACTGACGCTGTTTGATCTTGCGGACACCTTGGAGATGGATCATGAAAGCGCTATATCTCAAATGAGTGATGAGGATGACAGTTATGGCTGAAAACTGCATTCGTTTGAAGATGGACTGTATCGTAACAAGAAACGTGAGGGACTATAGAAAAAGCAGAGCTTGACAATCGCACGCCGGAAGAACTTGCCGGTTGAATCGAAACAGCAGTCACGATCGTCACTTGTGAGAATAGCATATCTGACTAGAAAAGAGCATGCCATCCCCGTCAATCGAAAACCCCGTCATGGACACGCCGAAGACGCTCGAGATGGCGGGAGTATTCAGAACCTCCTCCTTGGCCCGGAGGCAACTCACCCTGCGCGCGTCGGACATGATGACCAGATGGTCGGCAGTGCGGGCGGCCTGGGCCAGGTCGTGCAGGACCATAATGACGGTTGCCCCGGTCTCGCAGAGAAGTCACAAGATCCATGATCTCATTCTGGGATTTCGGATCCAGATAGGTCGTTGGCTCGTCGAGGACAATCAGAGGGTGGCCTGGGCTGGAACCGCGCAGGAGACCTCTCGCTGCCGCCGGAGAGTGTCGACACTGCGATCCGCGAAGGACGTGATGCCGCAGGCTTTCGCGGCCTGGCTCGACAAGCTCTGCGGTCCTCATATCGCCTGCGGAAAAAGCCCTGGTAGGAAAAGCGCCCGTGCTCGACCAGGGGTAATGCACCGGAATGCTGGAGATAATGGAGCGAACCGAGAAAAGGCGATTTTTCCTGCACGTTTGCGCGGGCATGTCGATCAGGATTCTCTCGATAGGTCAGAGAACCGGAGCTGACGGAAGACATGCTGAGGCACTGGAGAAGACTGGTTTTGCGCGCATGTTTGGCTCTGAGAGAACCGTGATCTGACCCCGGGGAAAAAGACAGGGACAGATCATGCAGGATGAGCGTATGGCCGACGGAAATATCGGCGGACGTAAATTGAAGCTCACAGGACATCTGATTCTTATCCAAGGCGGCGTCCCCTTCTTTCTGAGCAGGAGATAGAGGAAGAAGGGACCTCGATAAAGCTCATAATGATGCCGGCCGGGGAGCTCATAGGGGGCAATCAGGGTGCGGCCAAGCAGGTCAGGAGGACATAGACGCGCCAAGCAGACCCGGAGGCCGGCAGAAGGGAGACGGTTGTCGTTGGCAAAGATCTTTCTGGCAAATATGGGGGACGATCAGGCCTACAAAGGAGATGAGCCCGCATGAGAGACAACGGTTCCAGCCAGAGAGAGGCCAGAATCAGGAAGATCAGGCGAGATCCGGAGACATTCATCCCCAGTCCGGAGGCGATGCCATCGCTCAGAGGAGAGGATATTGAGCCCCTTGGACAGGAGGGCGGTAATGAGAAAGGCGATGACGATCGATGACAAGGAATGGCAATCTGACTATAGGTCATAGCGGAGACACTGCCGACCAGGAAGGTATTGATATTGATCAGAAGGTCACTGTCTCAGAGATCTTGATCAGACCTCATCGCGCCCAGTGAAGGCCGAGACTGATGCCGGCCAGGATGACGGTGATGCAGGAGGAATCTGTCAGGTGAGCCAGACCGAAGATGAGCAGCGCGGACAAGAGCGCCGATGAAGGCAAAGGGACCTCTGACCTCGATGGCGGTGGGAAAAGAAGACCATGAGAGCATGACGGCAGTCCGGCGGAATTGAGCACCGATGGTATTGGGAGAGCGAGAGCATTGTTCATGACGTTCTGCAGGATAAGACCGGAGCTGGACAAACTCGAGACCGGCTCCCAGGCAGGCGAGGTTCGGGGAATGCGGATCTGCCAGATGAGCGTATATTCAGCGCCTCACGGAATGCGGCTGGACAGGACGCCCAGAAGGTGGGAAGACTGATGGGAACACTGCCCAGGGCGATGGAGGCCAGACAGGCGCAAGGAGCATCAGAAAGAGCAGGAAAAAGACAGGCGTATCCTTGAATGTCTGTGCTTTTCCTGCTCTCATACGTTACCTCTGTCAGCTCTGATAAGGATAGAATAATAATTTGGGATAGAAAATAATTCCTGTCCGGTCAAAGACAGCTTCAGCCGCCGTACTGATTATAGTGCTTGCCGCCCAGTGAGGGTATCGGCAACTTGGCCTTTTGGGCCCGAGCTCTACGCCGTCCATGATGATTCCTTGAACTTCTCGAAGCCGGTGCGGTAACAATATAGCTGATGTGTTCCTTGTGCTCTACCGCATTGGGATCGATATATTCTTCGATGTAGGCGTAAGCGTTCTTAACCATTTTCAGGATGCTCTCTTCATCGCACCACGTTGATGAAAGTCTTCCGCCAGACGGGGATTCTTCTTGCCGGTGCGGCCCAGAGAACCAGGCGGAAGTAGCGCTCCTTAGACCTGGTCCAGGCCCGGTGGGGCAGTAGTGGACGCAGACGCCCTGCAGCCCACACATTTGGCGGTGTCACGGACGATCTGATTGTTGACCATGCTGAGGGCTCCGACGGACCGGCGCTGGCGGTAGTCCACGCAGTGACCGCAGAAACACGCAGCGGTCAGAGTCATACTGAGGGCTCTGTCACTGCCGATGATGCCGAAGTCAGCCAGGCGAACCTTGGCGCAGTCGTTGGAACAGCCGGTGAAGGCGATCTCAACGTGACGGTCATTGGGGAGATGGTATTCTCCATCTTCTGTGCAAAAAGCGGTGGTGTCCATGCAGCCGAAGGGGCAGAGTCTTGCAGCCCGGCAGGCCTCGACAGTGCGGGTGCCGGAGGAGGCGTAGCCGGTGTCGGGAATCTCCTGGTTGATGTGTAGAGTCAATGACCAGCTGGATCTCTTTGTTGACGGCATCCATATCTCGAACTTGATCCCAGGATCTCATTTCCCTGGCGGTTGGGTGATATCAATGACATCCTGCCGTATTTTCCGCGATCTCAACCACACGTCCTAAAGATTTTTGGAGATCAATGACGCCGCCGGAATGCGCACACGGGAGGCGGTCTACTCTCACCTTGGAATAGCGGAAGGCGTTTTTCTTCATCTTGCCGACATTTACATCTAATGTTCCCATTTTTGCCCTCCTTAATCCATCATATCTTTGGCCTGGCTGTAGTTAAATACGGGGCCATCCAGACAGATGTACTTATCGTTGACACGGCAGTGACCGCATTTTCGAGCCCGCAGCACATCTTGCGCTCTGTAGGATACGGTGATCTGATCGTCTTTAAAGCCACGCTTCTGAAGCTCGATAATGGTGAACTCATCATGGAGGAGGACCGACGACTACTGTAACGTGGCAGGATATCCTTAAAGGGAGGTCGGCGATGATGCTGGTGACAAGGCCGATATTGCCCTTGTAGCTCTCCGGCGCACCATCAACCGTCAGTGTCAGGTTCAGGGCGTCATCCCAGCGCTGCAAAATCATCGCGAAAAAGCATATCGTCAGGGGCTTCGAAACCGGCAAGCGACAAACTTGTCTTGGCGTTTTTCCATACCGGCCAAAGCGTCTATGACGCCGCGGACGGGGAGACGCTGGTACCTGCCGGCGACGACGACCGTCTCGCCGTCACGGTAGAGATCGACATCAAAGCCATTGCCATAGGGACCGCGGAGAAGGAGGTTCTGTCCTGCACAGGACTCGAAGACCTCATTGAGTGACCCAGCCGACCCTGCTGGATGGTCAGATCCACATAGTTTGAGCCGATTCCGGAGACGGAAATGGGTGCTTCACCGAATTTGGGCACAGAGACCTCGAAGAACTGGCCGGGCTTAACCTCGCCGATGAATTCCATGCGGAAGGTATACTCCTTGGCCGTATGCCAGTGACATCAAGAATTTTGGACGGAAGGGGGAGATAGCGTTCTCAGACATTTACTGTACCTCCTTTCCGAGGTTTTCCACCGCATCGGTGACCTTGTTTAGAATGTTGGAGTAGGAGATATACTCGGGACAGGCATCGTCACAGCGTCCGCAGCCGATGCACATATTCTCTCCAAATCGCTTCTTGTGGTCGGAAATCTTGTGCAGAACGCGGTAGCGCATGCGCTCTTCCTGGCTCTTTCGGTATTCGCCGCCGCCGGCGACATTGGTGAATCCGTCGACCATGCAGGCGGCAGCAACTCTGCGCCGCTCGCCCACTTTTCCATTCTCATGATAGAAGATGTCCCGCATGGTGTAGCAGGTACAGGTGGGGCAGACATGGTTGCAGGCGGCCGCAGCCGATGCAGCGGGAGGAGTACTCATCCCAGAGGGCATGTTTAAGATGGCGCCTGGAACCTGATCAGGAACGCGAACCTCGAAGTCGTTTTTCGTCACATAAGAAGGCTGATATCGCAGCTCGTCCGGCGGCAAAAGAAGGGGACAAAAGCCAGTGTCAGGAACATCGCAGGCGAAGCCGTCGCCGTCCGTCTCTACAGAGAAGACATAGCGTCCTCGGATCGATTGCCGCCCATGAAACAGCAGAAACAGTTCTGATAAGACTTTTGCAGCCGATCAGAACAAACTTGACCAGGTCGCGGCAGCGCCGAAGAACCAGTCGGGGTCCAGCCGTTATTTAAGTACATATCATCCATGGCGTTTGACGGCATGCAGGTCACAGCTGCGCAGAAAGATTAAGACGGGTTTGTCTGGAATATCTGCGGCCTTGACTTGATCTTCGGTGAAAAAGAGGAGGGTCTCGGAGAGAGGGGTTAGAAACTCCTTAAACGCATAGTCTGATTTCCGTTCCAGTTCGATTTCAGAAGCCTCATTGACAAAGTCATAGCGGACAATATCGGTGTCAGTGAAGCGGCCGGTACCTTTCTTGAGAACGGGAGCATAGATAAGATAGTGCTCTTGAGAGCGTCGATGGTTTCGAAGCCATCGGCAGTTGAGTTGAAAAGCCCACCTGTGTCTCCTTCGTGAACTGGAAAAACAGCAGGAGAAGACTCTCAGAGAGAAGTCCTGGAAGACCGCTGTTTTCGCAACTTAATAGATGCCTGTATCTTTACCGCGGTATGCCGGCGCATTTTTATCCTCTTCTCCCATAAAGAAGATAATCGAGATACCAGTCAGATGTAGCACAACAAGTATATCCGGACAAATATCTTGTGTATGTTTTTCAGTACAACTTTCAAGCATGTTTTGGGTGAAAATTCTGTATCAGCCTGTCTGAGAGCAGCTGTGACGTGAGATGAAAGGCAATTGAATGCAGACGTGTGAATTCAGAGCGGATCGGGAGAGGAGGAATACAAATTTCAATTGAGAATCTGGGTCGTCTTTCGATATTGCAGAGGGTGATTTTCTGCTGCTTTTTGAGACATTCTGAAAATAGGCCTGGGAGGAGAAGCAGAGGTAACTGCTGATTTCGCTGGAGACTTTTATCCGTATAGGGTCAGCAGGCTCTTGGCTTCCTCCAGCCACAGCGCATGATGAAAGAGGAGACTTCAAATCCAAGTTCCTGCTTGAACTTTTGGTCAGATAGAGCGGGACTTATGGATGGCCTCAGCGACATCTCCCATGAATGGGCTCACAGACATTTTCTTGAGATAAACTGCATGCCTCCAAAAGACTTCATAGACATGCCGGCGGTTGCTCCCTGCTGACGAAGATGGCCATTTATGGTTTCTCCATTGTGATTCCTCTGCTTTGCTTAATCGTTATGTTTTTCTCTTGTCCAGATTTGATCTGGAGGAAAAACTGCCCTCAGATGCGTCAGGAGTTGCCGACCTACAGGAGAAGGGCTGTATCAGCAGCTTTGAGCAGAGCTTGAGAAGACAGGATTTGAATGACACCGTAAAATCATTGCTGCATTGAGAGAGAAGAGACGCCCTACAACAGATCCCGTCGGCGCACGAAGCACCGGCGGGGGTAGCAGTCTTTTTAGCTTTCGATGGCTTTCACCTCTTGCGACTGGAGAGTGTCATATTCTGCAAGTGAGGGGAACTTTTTGAGATTAAAGATCTGGAGAGCTTTGAGAAAATGGGACTGGGCAGGAGCAAGGAAGCGGTTAGAATAGATTGAGTTTAAAAGATATATGGAGAAGAGGTAGCCATGGCTGAGTGTCAGAAGGACCGCGCATGAGACAGGCGCCTGCTGGAGAGCAGCTCTGAGGGACTGAGTAAGAAAGAGGCGGCAAAGCGTCTGTGTAGTACGGCCCGAATGCTCTTGTGGAAGCGGAAAAGAAGTCTGCCCTACGTGATCTTTTCTGGAACAGTTTGCTGGATTTGATGGTCCTTATTTTGATTGTCGCGGCACTGGTTTCCGCTTTACAGGGACGTCGAGTCCATGCTGGTCATCGTCTCGTCCTGGTTCTGAATGCGGTTCTAGGGGACCATCCAGCATGTCAAGACGGAGGAAGTCTCTGAGTCTCTCAAATCTCTGTCTTCTCCAGGGCCAAGGTCATTCGTGACGGAGTGAGAGATGGAGATTGATTCGCCTCAGCTGGTTCCGGGCGATATGGTTTCCTGAGGCCGGAGACATGAGTGGTTGCGGACAGTCGTATCCTGGAGAGCTTCTCTCTTCAGGTTAGTGAGTCTCTCCTGACCGGCGAGATCTGCCAATGTCGATAAGTCCGATGCTGTAATCAAGGGAAGAGCTTGCCCTGGCGGACCGGATCAATATGGTCTATTCGGGCAGTCCTGGCGCTCACGGCCGCGCCAATGTCATGGTGATCTGCGACAGGTATGGAGACCGAGATCGGTAGATCGCCGGACCCATGAATGATACCAAAGAAGAAGACGCCTCTGCAGGCACCCTGGATGATTTTCTCAGGAAACTGGCTGCCGCAATTATGGTCATTTCAATTCTGGTCTTCTGTCTGTGCATGTGGCGGGGCATGACCCTGATGAATCTCTTCTTTTCGCCAGTAGCCCTGGCGGTCGCGGCGATTCCGGAGGCCCTGTCTTCGATCGTTACTATCGTTCAGGCTATGGGCACCAGAAAAATGGCCAAGGAACAGGCGATCATCAAGAATCTGGCAGCGGTGGAATCAGCTTGCTGTGTCTCGTCATCTGTTCTGATAAGACCGGTACTGACGCAGAATAAAATGACTGTGCAGGAGATCTGTGGAGATCGGATCTGCCGACAGAGAACTTGATGTCAGCAAGCAGCTCCATCGTTATCTGCTCTACGCAGCTGTTCTGGCCAATGATTCCGCGATTGTCGACGGGGAGGAATCGGAATCCGACGGAGTATTCGCTCTATCTATGTATCGCAATACCTTCAAAGGCCTGGATTTGGCTGGGGATAAACTGGTTTCATCCGGATCGTCTCCCTCCGCTCTGCATGGCGGCCGTCTGGAGGAGATTCCTCAGATTCCGATCGCAGCTCATGTCTTTCCAAGCATCTGATCCATGGGAGACAGACGGTCTTTACCAGGGGCGGTTGATGTTCTCCTGGATCGCTGCGTCTTTTATCCGTCTGGAGGACGGGATTTATCCGATGACAGAGGAGGTTCGGGGAAAGATTCTGGCGCAGAATGAAGCTTTCTCTGCACAGGGTCTGCGCGTCCTGGCCTTCGCCTACAAGGAGAGCGATGAGAAAGCTGTCTCCCGGAGAATGAGCGGGATTTCATCTTCCTGGGCCTGATCTCCCAGATGGATCCGCCCCGCGAGGAGTCCGTGGAGGGTTGCCCGGGCGAAGGCGGCCGGAATCGCACCGTTATGATCACCGGTGACCATAAGTGTCGGCGACCGCCATCGCCAGAGCAATCGGGATTTTTGCCGAGGAAGATGAAGCCTGACAGGGCTGGAGCTGATGCCCTGTCCGACGCAGAACTGGACATGGAGATCGAGCGGATTTCTCGTTTATGCCCGTGTCTCTCAGAGAGAGTAAAGATTCGTATCGTAGACGCCCGCAGAGAAAGGGCAAGATTGTCTCCATGACCGGTGACGAGTGAACGATGCGCCGCGCTTAGAAGCGGATATCGGTGAAAGCATGGGAATCACCGGAACCGAAGTCTCCAAGGATGCGGCATCCATGATTTCCGGCAGATGACAATTTCGCAACGATTATTAAGGCGGTGGCAAATGGCCGCACGGTTTATAAACAACATCGCAACACGTCCCTCATCTGCTCTCCGGTAATTTGTCCGCCATCATTGCGGTTCTCTCACCTCTTGCCGGCTCTGCCCATTCCCTGCTGCGGCGGTACAGCTGCTCTTTATCAATCTGTGACGGATTCTCTGCCCGCCCTGGCCATCGGAATGGAGCCGTCCGACCCGGATGTTCTGAGAGAAAGCCGCGCGATCCGAAAGCAGGGATTCACGCGATTTCGAGTCTTCGATCGGCCAAGAGATTGATTGCGGTCAGTCATTTGCCGCTATTGGGTCGGGGATTAACCGGATCCTCCGCAGAGAATGCGCAGCCGCCTCCACCATGAGCATTGTTACTCTGACTTTGGCCAGACTTCGCATGGATTCAATTCCGCCAGCCGTCACAGCCTGCTTCAGATCGGCTTTGCTGGAAATTGGTACAGCCTCAGGGCATTTGTCCTCGGATTCACTCTGGTTCTTATGGTTCTCTTTCTGGCGCGGTCATGCGCCTGTTCTCGGTCGTGGCTTTGAGTCAGAACCAGTATCTGGAAATTCTGGCCTGGCCTCTTTCTGCTCACCCTTTTTGATCCAGCTGGTCAAGCTGATCAGGACAGAAGAGAATAGGTGAATCTAATGAGAATAGCCTTTAGCTCTTTCCGGAAGGTATTTTGGATAGTGCAGTCCAAATGCCTGACCAATGAACAGTGCATTCGCTTCTAGTTCCATAGAGTGGTAATGCTCGTTACATTGCAGATGAAGGTGTCGATTGATTTGCCTGCCCAGGGTGCATCCGCAGAAGTTGCCATCTTATCGAGAACTTCGCATGGCGCAGACGGATGACCTGTCTCGGAGGCTTTGACATGTAATTCGACGACACCTGTGACAATTTGACCAAAATCAATGAGGACTCAGCTCTGGGCGTGGTGATTTTTCGGATGCCGGCAGCGTTCCGTGATCCGAACAGGCTCATCTTCCTGCGCGATGAGAACAGAAGAGTCGAAGTCCTAGTACTTATGCTGCCCTCGAGAATTTCGGGAGAATCCGCATCGATGGTCTCTCATATATATTTCACTGTAGCGGATCTGGTCTGTTCAGTACGGTCCAGTTTTCATCTGTCGCAATGACCTCTTTGTCCCGTTCTCGTACAGGTGAAGCTCCGCAAAAGTCCAGAACTGATCGCCATACTGGTTGGGCTGGCGGTAAAAACCGAGAATTCCCTTTATACCAGCCGACTGCAACGGTGACCTGATTTGATTGGTATCGTGAGATTCGTTACATCGTGATCTGGTACAGGTCTTTTTCGGTAATTGGTCAGCTGGGCGCCAGCGGCAGTCGCTGACGGCAGAACCATTGATCGCGGCTTCATAGACTCATGCAGCTGTGATGTAGAGCGGGCGCAGCGACCTTTGCTCTGAGAGAGAAGGAATGGGAGAAAAGCAGGGTACGCTTCCTAATGTAAAAACAGGCACTTAGGTTAATGGACAGCTCCCTCCAATTTCTTTTGTGTGAGCAGAAAATCCCTGAAAGAAGGGGAGAGAAGGACACATAACCGAATCTGGGAGTCGCATGACCTGTTCCAGGAGTCGGCTTCGGTAGACATTGCAGTAGGAACTGCCTTTCCCAAGCTGTTAAGATAGGCGCTAAGTACCAGCCGGTCTTTTTCATCGCTCATGATATGGAGATAGGACTGTTCTACTCAGTCAGTCTAGGGTAGAGAATGAAAAGATATTCTGATAGAGCAGGTCTCATCCTGCCAATCGTCTCCAGGAGATCGAGATTGATCGGATCTCCCTGGAACTGTTCTTCCAGAGCAGATGCCCCAGCAGCTGGAAAGCATATGATAGCCATGGACCAGTGCGGTCATATGGAGAGGTATGCTTCATCCAGCTTGCGTCCGCCGTCAGTGAAGATGTGGCGGTGGCTGTTCATGACAGCGTAGTCGCCCAGCGAGAGAGAAATACGATTGGCTCGAAGAAGGAAGGTCACACTCTGCATGGTTGATGAGGTCACTCATTCTCCGAGACCGGCCAAAAGAAGCGTGATCTGATAGCCGGAGGTGAATTAAACCTGATCATAGAGGCGAACTCGTGGGTGGGAGCGGCTGTTGGTCACTCATCCAGGGTGACAAGAAGAGAGATCCTCTTTGCTAGCCTGGCTCACAAATTCATCTCGATTTTGACTTTGCTGAGGGCTCAGCCTCTGGCCGAGACAGAGGCTGAGAAGCCAAGACGCTAGATACCGAGTCCTCTATGTGACTGCCCAGGGGGAATACACACATAGTCCAGGTAATCAGAGAGATCCTGAATGAGATTCTCAGAGTCAGAGGTGGTGCATATCCAGTTCTTCCTGACACGGATATTCGCCAGATCTGTCATGAAGGTTGTTTTTGCCTGATCCCGCATTCCATAGATCATGTTGGTCTGGCAGAGGACTGTGACTTTTGATGGAAACGCACAGTCGTAGCAAAGAATTTCTTCGCGATCGATATAGATTTCCGGAACACGTCCAAAGGTGATATCAGAAATGGGTTGTTCATGATGCCCTCCTATTCCTTTGCCAAATCAATTCTATATATTTTATGATATCTCAATATTTATTTTATATTTTATTATATTATTAGGAACTACCGGAAAAGGATTTATATATTGTTATATTTCAAAAGCATCTTTCCGTGAGAGATCGGATAGAGAAGCATGCAGACAGTGTGGCAGATGTAGGCAGATCATGCATGACTGTCGTTCGGCGAATAGCAGACACCGAGTATCTTCGCTATAATGGTCAGGTGAAAAGCAATGATCACTTTGCAGGAAAACAAGGAGGAAGATGGCGCTGTTATTCATAGAGTATCCGAAAGTGCAGTACCGTCAGAAGGCGAAAAAGTGGCTGGACAGCAGAGCGATTGCATATGAGGATCGTCATATTGTAGAGGAAAAACCCACGGAAGAGGAGCTGACCGCCTGGATACAGAAGTCTGGTATGCCGATCAAGAAGTTCTGGAATACTTCTGGGCAGCTCATCGGCAGATGGAATTGTCCAGGAAACTGCCGGAAATGAGTCAGGAGGATCAGATCAAGCTGCTTTTCGACCAATGGGATGCTCTGTAAGCGCCCCATTCTGGTAGGAGAAGACTTCGTTTTGACCGGCTCGCGGAAGGAATGGGAAGAGAGATCAGCCGTTGATAACGCTGTAAAATGATTCTAGGTGGGGTAACATATTATAATAGAGACAGGAGGTCTCTTGCTAAAGCAACTTGACAAACAGCAGATACGCTCTTTGTATCCTGTAATGTCATAATGACAGGGCACTTTTACAGATTATCTATCACAATATCGACCGTCGTATTCTTAGAATAAGAATGTTTTGCGAATACGACGATCGATTTTTAAATTTCAGAAAGTAAGAGAAGGCCCATAAGCCAGGCGCTGATGATCCATCTTTGTATGCAGATTACTTCTTAAACCCGCTTCTCTCTCTGTAGGGGATCCAGGATCTTCTTGCGGATGCGCAGAGACTTGGGGTGACTTCAAAAGCTCATCCGTGTCGATGAAATCGATGGCCTGCTCAAGAGACACTGACCTGGGGAGGGGTCAGGTCAGGCCTCGTCAGCAAGAGGACCGGTATTGGTCAGTGCTCTCTGCAGACATTGAGCTCAATGTCTTCAGACCGAAGACTGGCCGATGACCATGCCGGAGTACTTTCCTCGCCGGCGCCGATGAAGAGGGTGCCTCTGTCCTGGGCAGCAGAAGAGTGCAAGGTAACAGAGATGCCGGTCTCGAAAGAGATGAGAGACCGGTGGCCCGGTACTCAATATCCCCTGTAGGGCTCATGTCCAGCAAATTCAGTGTTCAAGATGCCGTTGCCTTGGTGTCAGTCATGAAGTCTCCCCGATAGCCGATCAGACCCCTGGAAGAATCTTGAACTCTAGACGGTGTAACCGCCCTGGATGGGATTCATGCCGCAGAGTTCTCCCTTTCTGGCGGACAGCTTCTGGATCACTGCGCCCTGATTCGTCAGGGGACGTCAATAGCATAGGCGATTTCATGGGCTCTAATTTCTTGCCTTTTGTCCTTCTTATGAGAGAACCTCCTGCCTTGAGACGGCGAACTCGAAGCCCTCACGGCGCATCTCCTCAATGAGGACAGACAGGTGCAGCTCACCGCGGCCGGATACACTTGAAGGTGTCGAGGAATCCTATCCTCCACGCGAGAGGGAGACATCGGTGAGCTCGCGCATGAGACGGTCCCGGATGTGGCGGAGGTGACATACTTGCCTCCTGTCCGGCCAAAGGAGAGTCATTGACAATGAAGTTCATGGCGATGGTGGGGATCAGAGATTTTCTGGAAAGGAATGGCCTCAGGTTCGCCGTTTGTGCGCAGATGGTGTCGCCGATGTGCAGGTCGGCGATCCCGGAAATAGCCACGATGGAGCCGATTTTGCCTCCTCCACCTCGACGCGGTTGAGACCGTCGAATTCGAAAAAGCTTGATAATGCGGACATTTTGTCTGGCATCGGGATTGTGATGGTTGACGACGACGGCGGACTGATTGAGCTTGAGAGAGCCATTGGAGATCTTGCCGACGCCGATGCGGCCGACGAACTCGTTGTAATCAATCGTAGATACCAGCATCTGTGTTGGCGTCGGGATCGCCCGGTTGGGTGAGGAATCTGTCAATGATTGCGTCAAGAGGGTGCATCATCCTTCTTCTCATCGTCAAGATCCGCGATGGCGTAGCCCCTCGCGGGCAGAGGAGAAGAGGAAGGGGGCGTCACAGCTGATCTTCGGAGGCGTCCAGATCCATGAAGCTCCAGGACCTCGTCTTCGACCTCCAGAGGTCTGGCGTCGGGGCGATCCAGCTTGTTGACAACCACAACGATGGGAAGGCTCAGAGCCAGAGCCTTGCGCAGGACCGAACTTGGTCTGGGGCTATGACGCCCTCGAAGGCGTCAACCAGGAGAATCACTCCGTCGACCATTTTCAGGACACGCTCCACCTCGCCGCCCTGAAATCGGCATGGCCCGGAGTATCGATGATGTTGATCTTGGTATTTTTATAGGTGAGCGGCGGTATTCTCTGGACAGAATGGTGATGCCGCGCTCACGCTCAATCATTGGAGTCCATGACGCGTTCCTGAACCTCCTGATTTTCTCGGAAGATGCCGGACTGCTTTAAGAGCTCATCAACCAGGGGTGGTTTTCCCATGATCGACATGGGCGATGATGGCTACAGTTTCGGATGTCATCTCTGGACTCAATCATTGTGACCTCTTTCTCTGCAGGGCGATATATAATCGAAGATCGATTTACAGATATGCCGGAAAGTCAAATTCGTATCTCAGGTAAGAATCCATCCGGAATCAGTCCTTCGCAGGAAATGACTTTCAGCAGGGATCATATAGGAAAGACTCCTGTAAAATCGACCTTCTATATATAGCACAATCCTGTGAAACTTCAAGAAATGGTATCTGAGACACAGGAAGAGTGGACTGAGATCAGTGGAAGGAAAATTTAACTAGACCGGAGAGAGACGATTCTTGTTTTCTTCTTTTCGCTGTGTCTGCGTTTTCAGACAAAGAAAAACAGCAACCCGACGGATTTGCTGTTTCTCAAATTAGAGATATTGAATTGAAATAGGGAGTTACAAATTATGATCTAACCATGCTTTTGAGTTCATCAAAACTGTAATCTCCCTTTCAATGCGATGCCGTCTTTGATAATAGAATGTTCGCATTCCTTTTATAATCTTCAATCATTCTTCCAAAACCGCCTCCGCCATGTGTACAAAGGGAATAATTGTCTTGCCGTCTAAATCAACCGTTCTTAAAAAGGACCGAACAGAGTGGTGCAAATGTTTTTAAGCCAATTAGGAGAACCTACAAAAATCACTTCTGCATTCCTCAATCGCTTCTGCTCCCGCATAAGAGGAGGACAATATCCTTTTCAATTTCTTCTCTCACTTCTTTTACGATGTATTATGAGAAGGAGTAAGAGCTGTTGCGGTGTAATTCTCAAATCTCCATCCGTAATCAATGCAATATCTTCTGCTACATCTTCTGGTGATTCCTGAATAGGAATAATATACAATGACGAGGTTTCAATAAAGATTACCTTCTACCAATTCAAATTTCACTTTCATAATTTAGTATCATACCATACTTCATTTAAAGCATCATACCATACCGCCCTGTTTTACAGGTTTAAGCCCTGTTTCTTTATCTGTGCTGCAGGTTGACTGAAATCAATTGGGGACAGTCGCCAGGACGGTCATGACCGGTCTTGAGAAGAGGCGGTTGCGGTCAATTGATTCTCACAGGATCTCTGTGATAAAATTGTATCAAATTCCTTTTGCAATACCTGTTGCCGCTGTGTGATTCTCGAGGCAAAGCAGCGCAGATTAATACAGTATATGGTGTGATTCATTTGACAGGAGAGAATATGCAGGAAGGAAAGATAACCGTCTATTACGGTGAGGGTTTACGGCAGACTTCTGCCGCCATCGGCAATGCCATCAAGGTGGCCTCTGCAGGTGGCATGCGACAATGATCCACTCTCAAGGGTCAGCTGAGCGCGGATTTCTTCAGCCGTCTGGAGCCGGAGATCAAGGTCTTTCGCTTTGAGCAGAATATTGAGGGCTACGATGACCTGACCAGCCAGGAACAGGAAGAGGAGAGAAGAACTATGAAAAATGCCCTCATGTTCTGCCAAGAAGGTTCTGACGGTGGACGAGTGTGATCTGCTGGTTCTGGATGAAGTGCTCGGCATCGTGGAGAGAGGGCTGGTTCCGGAAGAAGCTCGGTAGAAGTCCTTTCTGCCAGTTCCACTGGCCTCTGTCATTATGACAGGGGATTGTCTTCCGGAAGAGATACGACAGATCGCAGATACAGTCTATGATATTGTGCCGGAGAAGCTGCGGATGAATCTGGAGTCAGTGAGCATTTCGGATCCCGGGGCCTGTGGAATAGCTATGATTTTTAATGAAGAAATTCCCGTCACGATTTCGGGATCTCGTGGAGTGGCTGCCCTATCTTTTTGAGCGGTTGACATGATCTGGTCATCAGAGGGTATATTTCTAAGTAGTCGATCAACTCGGTCAACACTGAATTCTGTCGAAGAATCGACAGCACAAGGTAGAGGTTGCACAGATTATGAGTAACCGGGCGGATGCGGCAGACAGATGAAGCCCGGCAAGGATTTAGTGCCGAAGGGGTCATTGCTGCGGATGATTCCCTGGGTGCACAGCTTGAAGAAGGCTGCAACCGTCATCTGATAAGATGGGCGCTATCAGTGATCATTATGAGAGTGATGACCGGCTGTGCCCCAGCCGGTCTTATTTTTCATAACAGGGGATTCGCGGAACGTGTATTCTATTGTTTTTCATGACATGGGATTTCATGGATCGTGTCCTCAACTGTTTATGAATGAAGAATGCCTGTATAGAGGTATTCTATGGTCAAGTCTCGTCCGGCAGTGACCGGAGCGAGAGGAAAGGAGAGCATATGCCTGTTTTTACCGGAAGCGGAGTCGCTGTTATTACTCCTATGAATGAGGATCAGACGGTCAATTATTCCAAGCTGGAAGAGCTGATCAACTATCACATTGACCATGGGACAGACGCAATTATCATTACAGGGACGACGGGAGAGAGTCCCACGCTCCGAGGAGGAGCACAAGTGATGTGATCAGGGCCGCGGTTGACTTCACCGCGGGCAGAATCCCCGTCGTCGCGGGTACCGGTTCCAACTCTCACCCTGACGGCCATCCAGCTGACCCAGGCGGCAGAAAAGGCAGGCGCTGATGCCGCCCTCGTTGTCACGCCCTATTACAATAAGGCGACTCAGAAGGGATTGATTGAGCACTACGAGGCAATCGCCGATGCTACGAAGCTTCCCATCATCGTCTACAATGTGCCCAGCCGTACCGGGACCAATGTTCTGCCCCAGACCATGGCCAGGCTCTTCCATGACAGGGAGAATATTGTCGGCTTAAAGGAGGCAACCGGAAACATGTCCCAGGCTTCTGAGACGATGCGCCTGTGTGATGCCAAGTTGGAACTCTACTCCGGGGAGGACGGATTGGTTGTTCCCCTGCTTTCCATCGGTGGACTCGGCGTCATTTCCGTCATTGCCAACGATTGCTCCTCAGCACACCCACGATATGGTGCAGGCATTTTCGACGGGGGATGTGAAGAGGGCGGCCAGGATGCAGCTGAGTCTTTGGATATGGTGAATTCTCTCTTCTGCGAAGTTAATCCCATCCCGGTCAAGACAGCCATGAATATGCTGGGCGCTGACTGCGGTCCCCTGCGGGCTCCCATGTGTCAGATGGAGCCGGAGAACGCGGCCCGTCTGAAGGCTTCCCTGGATGCCTTCGAGGCATATTGATCTGTGAGAGGAGGAAAAATCGTATCGTGAAGGTAATACTGCATGGTTCTAACGGCCATATGGGAAGGATCATCGACAGCTGATTGCGGAGGATCCTGAGATCGAAATTGTGGCTGGTGTGGACCGAGGTCTCCGGGCCATGAATCCCTATCCGGTTTTTCATCCATTGAGAATTGCGAGGTCCAGGCGGATGTGATCATTGATTTTGCAAATGCCTCAGCGGGAGGATGCCCCTGCTTTGATTACTGCGTGACAAAGCGAATCCTCTGGTTCTCTGCACCACCGGTCTGTCCGAGGCACAGCTGGATCGATGTGCGGGAGGCCGAAAGCATGTGGCCGTATTAAAGTCCCGCTAATATGTCGCTGGGAATCAACACTCTGATCGATCTGTTTCACCGGGCTTCGACGTCTTCTGCAAGGGCCGGTTTTGATGTGGAGATTGTGGAAGCATCACAGGAGAAGCTGGACGCGCGTCCGGTACGGCTATCGCCCTGGCGGATGCGGTCAATGAATCGCAGGGCAATGTCTATCATTATGTCTATGACAGGAGCCAGCGCCGTCAGGCGAGAGATGACAAAGAGATCGGCATCTCCGCCGTTCGCGGCGGCAGTATTGTCGGAGAGCACGAGGTCATTTTTGCCGGGATGGATGAGGTGATCACCTTCGTCACACAGCGTATTCCAGGCCGTCTTCGGCAAGGGCGCGATTGAGGCCGCTAAGTTCCTGGCTGGCAAGGGGGCAGGCCACTATGATATGGCGGATGTGATCGCGGCTGACTGAGCGCAAATACCAAATCGGCTTGCGGTCAGAGAAAGAAAGCCGGCCAGGCCCTGAAGAGTAATTCTCTCACATCATCCGCCCGATAGACGACCCGGTCATTCGCGGAGGAATCTGTCTCAAAGCAGGTAGAGGGCATGGGCGACCAGGTGTTCGGCCCTGCTCCAGGTCGCGGACGCCGGAGACATTGGAATAGCGGTCGATGATGGCTCGATGGCATCCTCTGTGAAGACCACCTCGGATTTGGACAGACCCAGTGCGATCCATTGTCTCTGCGCAGGGAGTAGTCGAGAAGATGATTTTCTCGGCGGGCTGTAGTCGGGAATGTCAATCTGGGCAAATCGGGTCAGAAGCGGAGCGGAGATGAGCTCGCGGTCATTTGCCGTGGCAATGGGATAGACGCCGGAGGTCGGAATCATGCACTCATGTAGTTGTCGGTGAATCCGATGTTGTCTAACAGAGTCAAAAAGAGCGTCCGCGGGTTGCCGCTGCTCGCGTTGATACCGGCCTTTGTCCAGCCTCGTTGATGATGAAGACCAGATTGGAGGAGCCCGCCTGTTGGAAGGCCTCCATGATCTTGCCCGCTTGGCGTTAGTGTAGACACGGGGGATCTGGTCAGAGCCTCCGTGTCCCGAATATACGCCATGTCCAGGGAGGTCCAGGGCAGCTTTAGATGCGGGCCACGGCATAGGCGACCCGGATTTGCCCGTACCGCGGGGCCGATTAAGAGAAGACCGTAGGCAGGAAGCGTGTGGGTGCGTTGATCTGATGATGGTCTCTACGATACGCTGCTTGACCTGCTCCATCCCGTGAGCTCTTCATCCAGAATCCGCCTGGCCTCTGTCGGGTCGATAGGGGAAAATAACTTCCCTGCCACCGGATATGAGCATAATGGAGAGCGCGCTGGGCGTGCTTTCTGCTCCTCCGCGCTGACAGATTCGGACTTGACCATGGCGATCTGGTGGCGGGCCCAGTTTAAGATATTGGAGGGCAGGGCGTCCTGAGCGCAGTTAATATAGTCGGTCATAGCCGGCATGTCGGTCATCAGCATGAGTCTGATCGGACAGATCCATCTCTTCTGCGGCTTCTTAGGCAGGGCCTCCTTTGATTGGAGGCCAGCATGCGGCGGATGACCAGCTGGAGGAAGTCGTTGTTGGCGGTCTGCAGGATGCTGTTGGCATTGAGGTCGACAGCGGTGATCTTGTAGACGGCATAGCTGCTGACATGGGCCATCCCGTGCCGGTCACGCAAAGGGGTCTCTTGGGGAGGCTGTGGTGGCGGCGGACAGCCTGACAGCGATATGACCTGTCCCCAGCCAAAAAGAGCAGGTTGACGAAGCGCCGGTCTAACTGCAGGATTTTTGACAGAACAGGCGGATCCTCGTAGACCATCTCAAATGCCGTCTGGCGGGATGGGTCTGTGAAGGCCCCGACCTGTGATGGGGAATGCGCTTCATGGGGGTCGGACAGGATCATGATGGGATGTCTCTCGTCCGCCTGGCGGTTGGTCTGATATAGAAAGCTGATAAGAGACTTCCCTCGAGCTGGCTGACTCGGGAATCTGCGGAATCGTCGGATCGGGGGATGTCGATGCATGACTGCCGGCTTCCTCTGGCTGTGTCCTGTTCTCGGTTGGAACTGCTTTGGCCCCGGTCAGAGCCGCTCCGGCCTTTTGTCCCTGCCCGCGGCGCTGGAAAGCCTGTATGCTCTGGGGTCAGTGCCTCCAGAAGGTCATCCGCCTTATCGTTGACAGAACGGAGAGCCTCTTTGCCCGCGCCGACGATATCGGAAGTCTGTCGACCAGGCCCTTCTTGAAGTCATTTACCAGTTCACCGGCTTCTTCGGTGTCCTCAATGGAGGGCCTGTCATAGCCTCCGCTGAGCCAGTGGGCGATGGAAGAACGGGTCGGCTTATGCCCTCTGGCGCCGGCCTCCCAGGTCCGGTCATGACCTCAAGCTCCTTCTCCTGGTCGCTGCATGATTCCGCTCAGCCGGGACACATGCCCAGCCCCTTATAGGTGCTAGGACTGAGTCGATCTCGCGTCGGTTACAGATCCTCGGTCTCAACATATCATCCCAGAAAGACGGGATTTCATCCTGCCGTCATCATCCAGGAAGTCGCTGCAAGCGCAGACCGTCCGTTCCAGTATCATATCGAAGAGATTGCTCATAGCTGTCCTCCAAATCTGCCTCCCATCATAGCAGATTGTGTACTGATTTTGTACCCGAAAAGTTATTTAAGACTAACATTTTTGCACGCCCTGTTCTATAATGATTTTAGGTTAGGAATGCTAACAATAAAGGGCCAGGCTTTTCTGATCCGACGAGTGGAGAAGAGCAGAGGGTCCTGTCAGAAAGCATCCCGATCGGACAATCAGTGTCTACAGAATGGAGGAAGTATCATGAGTAAGGTTGCAGTTGTTTATTGGTCCGGAACAGGGAACACAGAGGCGATGGCGCAGGCGGTTTCCGATGGGCACAGAAGGCCGGAGGCAGGCGGAACTTTCATCGCGGCGGATTTTGGCCCGGCGCAGATCTCCTCTTATGACGCCTTCGCTTTTGGCTGTCCTTCCATGGGTGCGGAAGTACTGGAGGAGACGGAATTCCAGCCCATGTGGGATGAGGTCAAGGGAGCGCTTGGCGCCAAGAAGGCCGCTCTCTTCGGCTCCTGGGGCTGGGGCGGCGGCGTTCGATGGATGACTGGAAGGCCGATGCCGAGAGCGCCGGTATTTCTTTGGCCGTGATCCTGTCATCTGCAACGACGCTCCGGATGACGAGGCTCTGCGCTGCTGCCAGGCGCTTGGAGCGGCTCTGGTATAAGGAGATTTTGGGACCTTAGGCCGGAGAACCAGAGAATACGAATGTGTGAAAATCTCACAGGGCTTTTTGATCACAGGCTCTGTGAGGTTTTTTGCGTCGGAAAAGTATGCTAAAATAATAGATTCCAAGAGGGCTGAGAAAGAGTTGAGGTGCGCGATGACGGCAAATTGGCAGGAGTATTTCTCAAAAAGACGCGTTGAAGAGGGCAGAGTTCTATATGGCAAGAAGGCGGTCAAAGGGTTTTGCATCTACCAAAGACAGCTGCATGTGCCAGGGTCCTGGGAGATCGCGTCTATGATGTCTCAATCCGGAGATTTCTAGAGGGAATGCTTTCTATGGCTGCAATTGCGCCAGAGCACAGGCAGGGTAAAAATTGCGCCCACATGGCGGCTGTTCTCTTCCTCTGGCAGGAGAGGCAGGGCGATTCCCCCGATGCGGATCAGATCCCGGCGCTTGTGGAGATGGAGGACGCGCAGGAAAGGAAGAGACCTTCTTTCACCTTCGCAAAAATGACAGCCGATCTCAAGGTGTCTCCGGAAGTAAAAGCGTCAGGCCAATGAGATCCTCGAAGAGGGGAGCATGCGGGTCGACTTTTTCAGGATGCATTACGGAAAGGACGGGAGAGGATGATTCGGCGTGGGCGGAGTTTCAGACCCTGTATGAGCCCCGGATAAAAGATCACAAAAAAGAGGCTGACGCAAGGAGGATGGTCACAGAAGCCCGCAAGGTCTACTTTCGCTTTTCCAGAGATCATTTTCTGGATATGGAGTGCGGCTGCTGTCACAGACACATCTTCAGCTACTGGACTCTGTCCGTCTGTCCCTCATGAGATGGCGGCGGTTTATCTGCTTCAGGATTATATCAGGCAGTATAATCCGGGATGCTCACAGATGAGAGGGAGACCGCTTTCTGTCCGCTTTTTCCGATTCCGCGGCTGTTCGCAGAGACGAGAGGAGAGAGGCGATCCCAAGGGTCCGCCTGCTCCGCGTCTGACAGAGGATGAGAGAGGATTGCTCTGTCTTTTTCGCATCGGGGGTCGGCAGACTCTATGTTGTAAAGAATCTGACAGACCTGGTGGATCAGTATCATCAGGCGGATCTCTGCCACTGGGGAAGAAGGACGCGCTGCATTTTTCATCAGGAGACCTTTACAGAGGCTGCCAGAGTCTCATGATTTTGATCCGAAGGCAGGTAAAAAGCCAACGAAGGTCTGGAGGAACGTCTGCAAAGCGTATTCCCTACGATAAGACTCCTGTCTGACGCGTGAAATTCGCCTGGAAGGGAGGCGGCGACTCCTCATGATTATCTGCAAACAGGACAGCCTGCGAAATAGGGGCAGGATGCAGGAGCCGGGTCCAAAAGCCTTCAGGCGGGGGAAGCATTTTCCCCAGATCCGCCTGAGGATCGATCCCTTCCTGGATTTAGATCGATTAAATCAGAAGCAGATCAGCTGTCTCTATCTCGCCGCCTTGCCGCTGGAAGAGCAAATATATGCCGAAGACAGATATCCTGCGTCTGATGATCAGACGGGGATGGGTGAGGAACTGAGGGGTAGGGGCTCGACCGGAAGACCTGTATCAGCTGATGAAAGACAAGGGGAGGTCACCGCGGAGAATGTTCAGGGACTGATTCCGACGGCAATCTGCCCACGCGAATTCAGGGAAGACAGGCTTCCTATGCGATTTACGATGGACAATGGTCCGCTTCGCCGGGGAGGATGAGGAATCTCTGCTCCCTGATGAACGCGGCAGAGATATCTGCGCCTGTGTTTTGGAAAGAAGCATCTAGCGGAGTTCTATTATCAGGGTACTTCCCCATTTGGAGGAAAAATCCCCGCATCAGCATTCAGGAATCGGCGATTTGTCGGCCATGGGCATTCTGCCAGAGAGGCCGAATTCTCCTTTCGCCTGGATATCGAAGGCGGTCTTTGCTGGCAGACGGCAAGGTCTCATACGGGGCAGGAGTTTCTCCTGCTGCCGGCAAAAAGAGCGCAGGGAGGCCTAGTGACAGCGGCAGGATCAGCAGCAGGAGGAGAGGGCTCTGTCCCTTTTGCAGAGCGAGTTTTCCACAATATGAGAGCAGGTGGTCCGCTTTTTATACAGAGGCGACGGACGACGCCGTCTATGAACTTCTCGATTCCGGCCTTGCCCGCCTGGAGCGCTTGGGAAGGTAGAGGGATCCGAGGCCTTTCGCAAATGACCATTCGCGCATGCCGCAGGTGCGAATCGAGGTCTCTGTCAGATCCAGTCTGCATGGATCTGGATATTTCTTCGGATGACCTGACGACAGAAGAGCTGCTGGAGCTCCTGGAGGCTCTACCGCCAGCAAGAAGTCCTATCACAAGCTGAAAGAGCGGGTCCTTTGTTCGCCTGGAACAGGAGGATTCCATGCAGATGTTGACCCGGCTCATGGAGGATACAGGCATGGAACCGGGGGATTTCACGGAGGGAAAGATGCATCTGCCTCTCTACCGCGCCCTCTATATCAATAAGATGCTGGAGGACCACGACGCGGTCGCCGCGGACAGAGACCGCAATTTCCGCGAGTTGATCAAGGAATTCAAGACGGTGGAGGAATCGGATTTCGAAGTGCTCGGGGCTTGTCAAAGGTCCTTCTGCAAGTATCAGACCTACGGCTATAAGTGGATTCGCACCCTGGCGGCCAATCATTTCGGCGGCATTCTGGCCGATGACATGGGTCTGGGCAAGACCCTGCAGATGATCGCGGTGCTGGCGGCGGAGAAAGAGTCGCCCAACAGGGAAAAAGATCTCTCGGCAGGCGGCCCCTCGCTGGTGATCTGCCCGGCCTCTTTGGTCTATAACTGGCAGGAGGAATTCACGCGCTTTGCCCCTGAGCTTGCAGTCGAGCCGGTGACCGGGCTCAGCCGATCAGAAGGAAGCTCTTAGATGACTGTAGTCAGGCGGATGTTCTGATTACTTCCTATGATCTGCTCAAGAGGGATATCTCCCTCTATGAGAAGATTGAGTTTGATTTTCAGGTTCTGGATGAGGCGCAGTATATCAAAAATCCCCAGGCGGCCAGTCTCCAAGGCGGTCAAGATTATTAAGAGCAGGCACCGCTTCGCGCTGACCGGAACACCGATTGAAAACCGTCTGTCGGAGCTCTGGTCGATCTTTGACTTTCTCATGCCCGGCTTTCTCTACAGCTATGAGGACTTTCGGACAGACTTTCGAGCTGCCGATAGCTAGGAAGAAGATCAGGAAGTGATCGCCAGGCTTCGCCGGATGACGGGACCCTTTATCCCGCGCAGATTAAAGAGGGATGTCTTAAAGGATCTTCCGGCTAAGATCGAGGAGGTTCGCTACGCCCGTCTGGAGGAGAACAGCGCAGGCTCTGACGACCCAGGTCGCCAGGATGCGGGCGATGATCGCCGGCGCGAGAGGCCTACAATCGAAACAAAATTCAGGTACTGGCGGAGCTGACTAAGATCCGGCAGATCTGCTGTGATCCCTCGATTTTCGTAGAGGGCTACAGGGGAAGTCGGCGAAGCGAAAGGCCTGTCTGGACCTGATTGGCTCGGCCATTGACGGGGGACATAAGATGCTGGTGTTCTCCCAGTTCACCTCCATGCTGGCCCTCTTGGAAGAGGATCTGTCCAGAGCAAAAATCCTTCTATAAAATTACGGGGCGATAGGCAAGAGGAGCGCCTACGCTTGATACATGCCTTCAATGACGACGAGACGCCGGTCTTTCTCATCTCCTTAAAGCGCAGGGGGACCGGGTTAAAACCTGACAGGGGCAGACCTGGTCATCCACTATGACCCTGGTGAACCTGGCCGCGCAGAACCAGGCGACGGACCGGGCTCACAGGATCGGCCAGACAAAGCGACGTCTCCGTCTTTCGCCTGATCGCCAAGGGGACGATCGAGGACCGTATCCTGGAGATGCAGGAGAAGAAGAAAGATCTGGCGGACGCCATCTTAAGCGGCCAGTCAGAACTCTGGACAGCTGTCCAAAGAGGAACTGCTGGAGCTTCTGGGATGATGATCTGCGGGTGAAGAGGGGATATCTGCTCGGATGAAGAGGAAAAGCGGGTCCTTGTATGCAGATTTAAAAATCGGGCGACCTCTGCCGGGGCAGAGCCGCCGCACGAGGTGTGATAAAATGCATAGCAGGAGTTAGGCTGCCCGCCAGCTGCAAGCGACGCGCTGCGATCAGGCGGATCGAAAGAGCTTTCGATGGATGAAAGAGCAGGTGAGAGAGAGGGATGGCCAAAAAGACATTTCATGACAGCTTCGTTAAGGAGCTGACTCCGACCGAAGAGAGGCCTATTGGGCCTATCGCCGCATGATGGACGCCTTATGTGAGACGGACATCGACTCTTCGCCAGCTGATGGACAGGACGTCCGCATGAGCGGGTCAACGGCAGAGATCTGAAGCTGGATGATTTCTGGGAGAATTGGAGAGAGGAGACGTCTCCTACTCCAGAATCGATCTGCAGAAGGTCCAGGTGCATCTCGGTATTTGACCGGGAACCGAAAGCCAGGGGAGACGGATACAGACGACAGAGATGCAGATGACAGAGATGCAGTGCGAGTTCGACGAGAACAGAGAATCTGATCTGAGTTTCCGAAAAATTCGCCCGGAGGAGATGGCTATGCGACAGTTACGGGGCCGCCTGCAGAGCCAGAATCTACGGTATGGGCGGAAACTTTCACCGGCATTTTGTCGCCAGGCTCCGGCGTGAAAAATGGGCGATGGATTTATAGAGAATAGAGCGGCGTTATTTCAGATCATTGCACTCGATTATCGCGATTGTTTTGGTGGCCTTCTGCCTTGTCGCCGCTAGCCTGGCCTTCTATATCACAGGGATTAAGAGGCAGTCGCTCCGGGAGGCCAAGGCCTGGCAGGATGACCCTATGACACCTCATTCTGGGATGAACTGGAGAAGACGAATCATGAGGTCAGGGGCTTCGAAATTATCTGCTTCACGCGATGTTTGTGGTCATCTCAAAGATCCGGACTCGAAGAAATACGTCATTTTCCTCCACGGCCACCGGACAATCGCATGGGGATCTGAAGTATATCCCGTCTACTTGAGCCTGGGCTTTTCACTGTATTATCTATGACCTGCGCGGCCACGGGATCAATGCGCCATCGCGCTGTTCCCGTTCCATTCGGAGGGAAGATCTGCTTGCCCTGATCAGGGACAGCAAAAGCGCCATGGGGGACGATATCATATTGGGTCTGCACGGAGAGTCTCTATGGCGGCGCGACCACGATCGCAAGTCTCTGTGCCGGGCCAGAGGTCGCTTTCGCGTTGCCGACTGCGCTTTTGCGGATGTTGAAAATGTCTTGAGGAAAGCCATGTCCGCTGCCCGTATCCCAGGGCTTTGTTCTTGATTCGGCCATGGCTATGGGGAGGCTGCTCTTTGGCTTTGACTTAAAGAAAGCCAGGCCCATTGACAGCCTGAAGAAAAATGAGATTCTCATCCTCCTTATTCACGGGAAAGAGGATCGCTTTTATTCCTCCTGAAAACAGTCAGCGAATGGCTGAGGCGACCGGGGGACTCTCATGAAGTGCATCTCTTTGAGGGGCGGGTCACGCCGAGTGTTCTCACAGATCCGAGCGCTATCGCCGCTATGCAGGGGCCTTTCTGGGACAGGTCATAGAGAGGACATGTGCGCCCCACAGGAAATGAGAACCGCGCCGGATCGGTAAGAGGAAATGAGGGAGAAGAGAATGTTCGTACTGCGTTTGAATGACTATGAGAAGGCCCATTTGGAGTCCATTCTGGAGGAGGCCTCAGAGTGCGCTGTCCTGTTGAAAAAGAAGGACGATTTTCCTTGAGGGGACCCTGGCAGGATTGCCTCTCACGGTTCCGGCGCCCGCAGAACGATCAAGGGGGACCGGTTCCGAGACGTCAACTCCCGCTTTGACGTTAATATCGAGGAGGCTGAAGCGCGCCGCTTTATTATTACGACCAAAGACTGGCTGGATGCCTATGATCGGGTGAGAAGAGAGGCAGTCCTGCCATGGATCAGACGACTGAGAAAAAGAGGCCAGGAGGCCCGTCAGTTTTCTTGCGATTTACGGCATAGGCCGTTGGCCGGAGCCGACCTATGATCTTTCGCTGGAAGGCAGAGATACGGCGGTCTATGTCTTGAGCCGGGTCTCCGGGGAGGGAGCGACCGCAGATTCTGCCCGAGACCTTTTCTGACCAAGACTGAGATCCGGGATATTCTGGCCTGTCAGGCCAGGGCACCGGCACTTTATGCTGGTCTTGAATGTCGGAGGGCCGGTGATGTTCGCCCCTGTTGCGATCAGGTGGAGAATATCCTTCTGCTCTCTCAGCTGGGGTCTGTAACCGCCAGGTCTGTGCCCGGATTCTTTTGGGAATTGATTATCCCTCCGGGAAATTGACAACCAGCTGGGCGGGTCAGGCAGGAGATCCAAAGATCGGAGATTTTGCCAAAAAGAATGACACCCGCTATCGGGAGGGAATTATGTCGGCTATCGCTTCTATGACACGGCAGAGGCAGTTTGCTCTTTCCCCTTTGGCTATGGGATTGACTACAGCGAGTTTCGTCTGGGGCAGGAGTGGGTTTCTGTGGATCCGACCGGTCATGTCTCGCTTGAGGTCAGGGTGAAAATACGGAGATTACCCGGGGAAGGAGACGGTTCAGATCTACCTCTTCGCTCGATGGGAAGCTGATAAGCCCTATCAGGAATTGGCGGCATTTGCCAAGAGCGGGGAGCTGCCGCCAAAAGGAGAGGCCCTTTTGCACCTGGAGTTTGACCTGACCGACCTGGCGAGCTATGACAGCGAGAGGGAGTGCTATCTGCTGGAAAAGGACTGTATCTCTTGCGCATGGGGACAAAACAGTCGGGATACCACCTGATCATGGAGTGGAACTGGAGCATACCGCATTACCCGCAGGGTGAAAAATCTGCTGGGAACCGTTGACTTCACTGACTGGAAACCTGAGAAGGTGGACAGGGAGCCTTTTGCCAAAGGAGCTCTATTGTTAAGGTCAGTGGAAGAGAGATTGCCTGTCGGACAATTTCCATGAGAGAAAAAGGACACGGACCCTCTGGCTGAGAGTCTGAGCAACGAGAGCTGGCCCTTCTGACGACGGGAGACTTCAGCCCCAATGCCCTTTATCTCACGGCAATCGGGAGGCCTCTGTGCATGTGTCCGGGGCGGCAGGCGAAACAAGCAATCGTCTGCGCAAGAAGGGACTGAAGTCTCTGATCATGGCGGATCGGGCCGGTCGTTCGCGCTTAAACCCCCACTATGTGGTCAACAGGGGCGGAACCGTCAGCAGTTATGGTCAAAACCGATGATAGACAGCATGGGGCTTTTGCTGCCCAAAGTGGTTCTCTGGTGGATGCGGCACAGCTCCAATCGGGCCATGCGCAGGATCCGCAAATCCGGAATGACCGTATATGATCAGTTCGCAACGGCAATCCCGATCGGGACGGCAATCGCCCAGACCTGGAATCTGCCATTAGCTGTCTCCTGGGGGGCAATTGTCGGTGATGAGATGGAGCGCTTCGATTCATCTCTGGTTGGCCTGGCTTTGAATATCCACAGAAATGTCCGCTGGACGCAACTGAGTATTACCCAGGATCCGCTGATCTCCGGCAAACTCGCAGCGGCCATTACCAGGGGCGTCCAGCAGAATCCGGGCCGGACAACCATCAAGCATTTCATGCCAATAATCAGGGAGACCAACCGCTATGGGAAACAATTCCATGGTCTCTGAACGGGCCATGCGGGAGATCTACTTAAGGGGATTTGACATCTGTATTCAGGAATCCCAGCCCTGCGCGCTGATGACATCGTATAACCTGCTCAACGGGTTCATACTCCTGCAGCAGGGCCTCAAATGAAGACATTTTAAGGTCCGAGTTTGGCTTTGAGGGCATTGTTATGACGGACTGGCTCATTGAGAGGGACGGCCCCCAAGAGGGGCAAGTATCCGTCTCCGGATCCGGGTCTCGGTCGCCGCGGCGGGCAACGACCTCTTTATGCCGGGCAGCAGGAAGGACTATCAGAGGACTCTGGCCGGGGCTGGCTCAGGGGCGTGAGAAGAGAGGACCCGCTCAGGGATGCCTCCCGCCTGATCCGCATGATAAAGCGGCTGAGCATCGGAGGCCGATGCGCGACGATCGCGCACAGACTGCGAGAGCGCTGACCGCAGCAGGCTGAAGGACGCTTATACCGCGAGGCGAAGACACCTTATACCGCCAGGCGAGGATGGGCTGTGTGCTCTGCTTTTTGCTGAGAAACAATGGGTTGTGGGAGGAACTTTTGCAAAATCACGGAATTTGCCGGACTGTTTCTCGCAGGACAAAAGACCTGATGGCAGATAGGAGACGAGGAGAGGATATGGACACAATAGAGGCACTGCGTGCGTCCTCCGTGCGTCAGTATTCCAGACAGACCGATTCCCGAGGATGTACGCGCGGAGCTGAGGAATCGTTGCGAGAGGAATCAGGAGGACGGAATTTGCCATGTTCAGATCTTTTATGGGGATCCGGCTGCTTTGATTCTTTTTATAGCTCACTATGGCAGTTTGATGGCGGTGCAGAACTATATCGCCATGGTTGCCAATAAGCAGGAAGGGGCAATGGAGCGTCTGGGCTACATCGGAGAAGAGCTGGTACTCACGGCGCAGAAGATGGGCCTGAATACCTGCTGGGTTGCCGGAACCTTTAACCGCAAGGCCTGCAAGGCCAAGTTGAGCCAAATCAGAAGCTCGATGCCGTGATCGCTATCGGATATGGAATGACACGGGGAAAGGCCAGCAAGAGGCAAAGGACTTTGACGCCGTATCGAAGCACCAGCGCCAGGAGGCAGCGGGTTAGTACGTCAGAGGGGTCGAGGCTACGCTGCTGGCCCCGACAACCATGAATCAGCAGAAATTCATCTTTGAGCAGACAGGAGAGACGGCCCGGCTCTCGACGAAGTTTGGCTTTTACACCAAACTGGACAAGGGAATTGTCCGCTATCACTTTGAGGCGGCCAGCGGTCATGAGCTGATACTGGTATAAGGCCGGCCGGGGCACATTTATCCCCAGCTCAAATGAGAACAAGGAGAGTTATGGAACTCATTTTTGGCTCAGAGGAGAGAAAAAGAGCGGGCGCTCAATCAAGTCAACCTAGCAGCGATTTTTCAGCCCTTCCAATCGCCTCGCAAGAAAAAGTGCGGGGGATCTGCTGAGCTCCGCCGACCGCCTGGCTCAGTCGCAGGAGGCCCTGCGGCAGGCCCAGGAGAGGCCTGAAAACAGGTGCAGGATCGCTGGAAAGCCGGATCAGGGACAGGATCCGTTGGGGAATGACTCACTGGTCAGCTACGCAGATCATCTGGATCAGCTTCAGATGGGGGCAGGAGAGAAAAGCGCCGTTTCTCAGGAAAAGACAGAAGGAAAAGGAAGGCGCGGAAGCCAAACAGGAGGAAGAAGAGACCGATCCCATGGAGGATCTGGACGCCCTGGTCGGCTTAGAATCCATCAAACACGACGTCAAGGAGCTCTATGACTTCGTCAAGGTGCAGAAGATGCGCAGGATGCCGGGATGAAGGTGGCTCCGGTCTCTTTGCACCTGGTTTCTCCGGGAACCCAGTACCAGTAAGACGACGGTTGCCCGCATCACTGCCCGTCTCTACAAGCAGATCGGCGTCCTCTCGAGGGACAGCTGGTGGAGGCGACCGATCCGGTCTGCGGTGGCTTCTGTGGGCAGACGGCCCTAAAAGACCGAGGAAAAGATACAGGCGGCTCTGGGAGGGTTCTTTCTTTATCGATGAGGCTACGCCTGACTCCAGGCGACGGGACCAATGACTATGGTCAGGAGGCCGTCGAGACCATCTTTAAAGGCCATGGAGGATCACCGCGGATGATCTGGTGGTCATCGTCGTCGGTTACACAGGACCCATGCGGCATTTTTGTGGAGTCCAATCCGGGACTCAAGAGCCGCTTTAATAAGTACATTGATTTCCCGGATTACAGTATCGAGGAGCTTCTGACCATCTTTGAGGGAAATTGCAGGAAATATGAGTATGTGCTCGCGGATGAGGCTAAGAAGAGGTCAAGAGCCTGCTGCTCTGGAAAAAGGCGCAGAATTTACAGAATTTTGCCAATGCCAGGGAAGCAGGAATCCTTCGAGACCGTTATCACCAACCAGGCCCGCCGCATTGCGGGGATGGAGCACCCGAGCGCGGAGGAGATGAGACAGATTCTCCCGGAGGACTTAAGGGACGAGCCGGGTGAGAAAAAGGATACAGCTAAGACGGATGCAGAAAATGAGACTCAAGGAGACCAGAAGCGAATGACCTGGGAAGTGGAGACTGCTGAGACCAGACGCGGATGACTCTGGGAAATGGATCTGTCGAAGCCGCCGGCTGTCATGACAGAAGAGGATGGTCAAAGAGAGACTGAAGATCCGGATTCAGAGAGCGCGCTGAAAGGGGAGTAAGGGAATGGAAAGAGAAAAACTGGGAAGCCGCCTGGGCTTTATTTTTGATTTCGAGGGATGCGCCATCGGTATCGGCAATGTGTGAAGTTTCTATATGGCTGGACAGTATGGGGGAGGATTTTGTCCTCATCTATCTGCTCTTTCTGGTCATCCTGGGAGTGCCGGTTCTGACAATGGAGTTCTCCCTGGGACGGGCCGCGCAGAAGAGCCCGGTCAGGCTCTACCAGAAGCTGGAGCCGGGAAGCAAATGGCACATCCACGGGATATCTCGCTGATGCTGGGCAACCACCTGCTCATGATGTACTACACGACAGTGGCCGGCTGGATGCTCCAGTACTCGTCTATATGGCGCAGGGGCGCTTTGATGGCCTGTCTGCGGGAGGGAACGGCAGATGCCTTTTCCTCCATGCTCTGGCAATCCCGCAGCCAATGTGATCGCCGTCTTAGCGGTCGTGGTTTTTGGCTTTCATTGTCAATATGGGAGGTCTGCAGAGCGGTCTGGGAGCAGGGTGACCAAGTGGATGATGCTGGCCCTCCTTTTTGGTGATGATCGTTTTAGCTGTCAATTCTGTCCTCCAGCCCGGCGCGGAAGAGGGACCGAAGTTCTACCTGATGCCCTCCGCCGAGCACATCAGGCAGGCGGGGATTTTCAATGTAATTGTCGGCGCCATGAATCAGGCCTCTTCACTCTGAGTCTTGGAATCGGATCCATGTCTATTTTTGGATCCCTACATTGACAAGAAGCGGGTCCTTGATGGGCGAAGCTGTCAATGTGGCAGTTCTGGATACCTTCGTGGTGATCACCTCGGGCCTGATCATCATTTTCCCGGCCTGCTTTGCCTATGGAATTCAGCCGGATCTAGGGGCCAGTCTCATCTTCATCACCCCTGCCGAATGTCTTTAATCACATGGCTCTGGGGCGGCTCTGGGGAAGCTTCTTCTTCGTGTTTATGTCCTTTGCGGCCATGTCTACGGTTCGCCGTCTTGAGAATATCATGGCATGCTGCATGGATCTGACCGGCTGGTCCAGGAAAGAAGGCCGGCATGGTGAATATGATTATTGTCGGAGTTCTCTCTCGCCATGCGCTCTGGGCTACAACATCCTCTTTCATTCAGCCGATGGGAAAGGGAACGACGATTCTGGACCTTGAGGACTTTTCTGGTGTCCAATATCCTTTTGCCCGGCGGCGCGCTCATCTCTATTCTTTTCTGTGTCAGCCGCTACGGCTGGGGCTGGAAGAAGTTTCACAGCTGAGGCCAATGAGGGAAAGGGAATCAAGGTGTCGGCTGGATGCGGGGCTATATGACCTATGCCCTGCCGGTGATCGTCTGCCTGATTCTGGCGTATGGATTAGTCAGTGTGTCTCTTGAAGTAGACTTTGATTCTGGTCAGGAGACCGCTGCTCTGATTCGGATCCGATTGCGGCAGGGGATCCTGCGATGAGCATGCGCTCGGGTATGGCATATGAAAATTGATTTTTGAAAAAGCTTTTAAAAATTATGTCGAAGGCCGTCTTTATCTTCTCCTCTTTGATACATTGGTTTACTTCTATTTCTCAATGGCATGAGAGCGGAGAGGATTTATCAATTGGCAGTGTTTTGCTTGGCCTGCAAATGACGCTTTCCATATTGATCTTGATCCATACGGCAGAAAGCCTTGCGGGTCCTCTGGAAAAAGCATATCAAGAAACTGAGGAAGATGGTTTTCTCGCCGCTGGCGATTACCTTTGCGTGCGCCGCAATCTATTTCTACCTGACATCAGACGGAAGTAATCGGGTCGCCTACATTTTTCGGTTCATCAGCTGCGCCTGACTTCGCGTATGCTGCTGTCTTGACCAGACTCAGCCTGCATATCAGAGGGCGGAGTACTTCCCGATTTTTGCCGGTATCGATGACGCAATTGCTGGTATCTGACGGCGTTTTTGTATCTGACGGCACTTATTTTTGAAAGCTTTGAGAGTCCCGGTGGTGTTTGCCGCTGACCTTTTCGATTCATGAACATACTATCGTTCATAACAATGATATGCTCAGAGGCGACGTATGCACAGTACTCAATGACAGTGCAAGAGAGTCCTTTCGCAAGGAAGATGGGAAAAGCACAGAAGACGAGAGAAGGATGATGTCACATGGATCGAGCGGAGCATACACCAGCAGTTCTGGGTTATGAGGACTTTCGCCCGGGTCAGAGAAGATGGTAAATGCCATCCTGGAGGGAGAGATGTCCTGGCCCGTCATGCCCACTCAGCCGGCAAGTCCGTCTGCTATCAGCTGCCCGCCTCATACTGCCCGGAGTGACCATTGTCGGTTTCCTCTGATTTCCTGATGGTGGATCAGGTGCGGGCGCTCAACGCTGCCGGGATTCACGCGCCTATATCAATTCGGCTCTGAGTGAACACCAGATTGCCCTGGCTTTAGAGTACGCGTCCCAGGGGCGCTATGACCTGGTCTATGTGGCGCCGGAGAGGCTCTTTCACCCGGAGTTTATGACCTTTGCCGTGATGACGGAGATCTCCCTGATCGCCGTGGATGAAGCCTCACTGCATCTCGCAATGGGGCAGGATTTTCGCCCCAGCTATCTGAGGATCCGTGATTTCGCGAACAGTCTTCCCAGACGACCGGTAGTCGCCGCCTTCACGGCGACCGCCACCAGGCGGGTTCGGGAGGATATCGCAAAAAACCTGCAACTGCGCGAGCCCAGGCTTCTGGTGACCGGCATTTGATCGCCCTAATCTCTCTTCTGCCGTGGGTCATCCTGAAAATAAGCTGGCCTGCGCTGGTGGAGGACCTGACCCGGCACAAGAAGGAGCGCCATCATCTACTGCTCCACCAGAAAGAAGGTGGAGGGAGGTCTATGAGGTTCTGCGCCAGGAGGGCATTTCTGTGGGCAGATACCACGCCAGGGTATGGAACCGGAGGAGAGGGCTAAGAGCCAGGAGGACTTTATTACCGATCGGGTTCAGATGATCGTGGCCACCAATGCCTTCGGCATGGGGATCGACAAGCCGGATGTGCGAGGGTGATCCTACCACATGCCCCAGAGCATGGAGAACTACTATCAGGAGGCAGGGGCGCCCGGACGTGATGGGGAGGAGGCGGAAGCCATCCTCCTGGCAGACGCCCAGGACTACGTCATTACCAGGTACCTGCTTGAACACAAGGAGTATCCTGAGGGAATGTCTGATGCGGATATTCTCATGGCTCAGGATCAGGACCAGGAGAGGCTTCGAGCTATGGAGGGCTATACCAGGACGATCGGCTGTCTGCGCTCCTATATTCTCCGCTATTTTGGGAGAGAAGCCTTCGGCGACTGCGGAATGCTCCTGCCGCCATATCTTCTATGAGAACGAAGATCAGGGCTCTGCAGCAGAGAGTTGCGATTTTGGGACAAAAGAGAGAAAAAGGGGGGAGATACAAGAGCGGCCGGAATTTTTGCCGGTATGGACTGGGAGGATCTGACCAGGTATGTGGCGGATTTTTGACGACTTCGAGGGAGCCGGCAATCAGGGGAGCTGCCGGTCGCGGGAGGAAGGGCCTCGGATTGGGATATCAGCCGGAAATCTCTCAATCGCGGAGCCTAGGCTACCTGGCGCGAGGCAGGGGCTTATGGGGCCCGGCGCCGCGGGGCGACTGGTCTCCTATGAGGATCAAAAGCTCCTGGATCAGTTGGACCATATGCGCAAGAAGATTGCCAGGGAGAACGGCGTTGCTCACATATGATTTGTAACCTGCGCACCCTGAAGGAGATCTGCTGCAGGAAGCCGGGGAATCAGGAGGAGATGCTTCAGATCCGGGCATGACAAAGGCAAAGTATGAGAATTTCGGCTGGCGCTTTCAGGAAAATGATCATGTAATCAGTAGAGGTGATATAGCATTATCAACAAAGAAATGAGAGGGGATTGATCTCAATGCGAATGGAATTTCGCTGGATTTGAGAATATTCTTTATATACATATATAACGACGGATAACGATCAACTTTTTGGGGTAGCTACGGTGACTGAGTCAGCCTCGCAATAATAGCCAGGAGAGAGGGTGGTATGGATCGTGCTATGGAGTTGACCGACAGTAGACAGACAGTAGACAGGAGGGAGTATGGTTGATTTTGTATTAGGAATGATCATTCCAGTGACATGCATTGTTTATGATATGGGGAGTAAGGCCGCGGAATCGATTGCGGCGCGAACCCATCATGCGACCTTGCTAATTGGGAGCGAATACGGTTGGAGTTCTTCTTGCCTTTCTGCTTATCGCTCTGGCTTTGCGGAAGATGCAAAAGAAGGATTTATGATTTTGACCGCGGTATTGATCGTTATTTGGATACTGATTGATTTCTATCATTTTTATGAATCTGTCTGTTGTGTCTTTTGCGGTTCTTGGCCTCATCTTTGCCAACAATCGCTTTACCCACAAAGAACTGACGTTGAAATAGGGTTATGCAAGAAGAAGCGAAGAGGTTTGACAAAAATGTCAGGCCTCTTTTTGCGTGATCGTAGAATGCGCTATGTTTCAGGGCTGTTATGACTTTGGACGTCATGAGTTGCTCCTGAAGAAGAATTCCTTAACCACGTGACCCAGATGGCGACGACCTCCGCACATAGAAGAGAGAAACTCTTCCTGGGATTGGGGCGGGAAGAGCCAGACAGTGCAGTCCCCTCTCTGCGGCCCGGTAGACACAGCCCGATAGCAGTGGAAGGCGGAAGTGACAATGATGGCGGAATCGCCTCGACCAAGAGAGGCGATGACCCGGTGGAGAGGGCCGATTTTCTCTGGTATTGGTTGAATCGTTCCATAGGAAGCCGCTTCCAGTCGATGCCCCTGTGCTGTCAGCCTCTTTCATGTATTCGGCTGGAGATATCCTCGTCCTTCCCCTGCGCCGGAACAGATACAGATGGTGTCAGGGATGATCCTTCATCCAGTCTGCCGCGGTTCGGATACGGCTCTCAATAGATCTGGTTCTGTTCTTACAGCCCAGCAGAATCAGAGTATCCGGAATATGGCCTGTAATCCTGTCGCTCGCGGTCTGCAGGGCGGCGAAGAGCATGGCGCCGGTCGCAATGGCAGAAAGGCGAAGATAGCAGAAAAAGGATATAGATGAAAATAGCAAGAGGGTCATGCTTTCTCCCGGAATATAATTTGAGAATAACAGCTTTAGCAGAGCTTTGACTCATATTATCATAATTTCTAACTTTCTATAAATTACGCGCAAAGACTGGATTATTAGCAGACAAAGTAGTAGAGTGCTAATCATAGTCAGTGCATGATTCGCGTGAAATGGATTTATTACGCGGGAATTTGCTTCACAGCAATGGGGAATATGCGCAGAGGATATTATTCATTGTTGACATGGAGCAAAATCTATCAGGAAGTCATGCAATATTTTGCGGGCGAGGCAAGTTTCCGTGAGGTGACCTGCTCCGGAAGAAAGTGAGAAATGCCTATGAACGAAGTGAAGAAACCAAAGCTGCCCCTGGCTGTCTATTATCTGGTGATCCTTTTGGCTGTGATTGTCATTAACACCATGGTATTGCCCAGGCTGTCGTCTTCGCAGATTAAGAATGTGGACTACTCCACCTTTATTCAGATGACAAATGACAAGCAGATTGACCAGGTTGACATTGACAGTAACCAGATCACCTTTACGGATAAGAGCGGCACATAAATACACGACCGGTCTGGTCAATGATCAGGCCTGACCGACCGCCTCTATCAGTCCGGAGCAAAATTCTCCGGTCAGATTCGAACACAGACCAGCCCGGCGATGAGTTTCCTCTGAGTTTTATCCCGCTCTGATGATCTTCTGGGTTATCGAGAGCTTCTCTCCGCAGGATGATGGATCGCATGGGAGGCGCGCCCGGCGGTAATTGCTCAGCTTCGGCATGGGAAAGCTCAATGCCAAGATCTCAGTCAAGAGCCTGACGGCATACGATTTTGACGATGTGGCCGGAGGAGGAGGCCAAGGAGAACCTGCAGGAGATCGTGGAGTACTTCATGATCCCCCATAAGTATACGGCTATCGGCGCCAAGATGCCCAAGGAATTTTCTTGTGGGCCCCTCCGGGAACCGTGTAAGACCATGCTGGCCGAGGCGGTTGCCGGCGAGGCAAACGTCCCTTCTTTTTCCATGAGCGGATCCGGGTCGTGGAGATGTTCGTCGGCATGGGGGCCTCCAAGGTCAGAGACCTCTTCCGCCAGCCAAGGAGAAAGCGCCCTGTATCGTCTTTATTGATGAGATTGACGCTATTGGCAGAAGAGAGGTGGCAACTGCAATGACGAGAGAGCACAGACCTTAAACCAGCTTTTTGACGGAGATGGATGGCTTTCGAGGATAATCTGGGCGTTGTTATTCTGGCGGCAACCAACCGGCCGGAGAGCTCTTGATCCGGCCCTGACCCGTCCCGGACGTTTGACCGCTGGTTCCTGTTGAACTGCCGGATCTGCAGGGCAGAATTGATATTCTCAAGGTGCATGCCAAGAAGGTTGAGATCGGAGACAATGTCGACTTCGATAAGGTCGCTCGTATGGCAGCAGACCTCCGGGGCAGAAACTGGCCAATATGGTCAATGAAGCCTTTCTCTGTGAGCCGTCCGCGCCAGGCGTTCCTTCGCGACAGAAGAAGATCTGGAGAGTCCATTGAGGTTGTCATCGCGGGCTACCAGAAGAAGAATGCCATTTTAAGCGACAAGGAGAAATGATCGTCTCTACCACGAGATCGGCCATGCTCTGGTCTGCTGCCCTGCAATCCACTCCGCGCCTGTGACAAAGATCATGATGTACCCCACCTCCGGGCCCTGAACTATACCATGAGGTGAGGATGAGAAATCACTATCTGATGAGCAGGGAGGAGATGGAGAACAGATTGCCACCTTAACAGGGGGCAGAGCTGCCGAGGAGATCGAGTTTCATTCCGTGACGACCGGGCTTCCAATGATATAGAAGGCGACGAAAGTGGCCAGGGCCATGATTACCCGCCACGGAATGTCGGATGAATTCGGCATGGTGCTATGGAGATCATGACCAACCAATATCTGGGAGGAGATACTTCTGGCCTGCTCGCCGGAGACACAGGCCCCTGATCGACCACAGGGTCGTGGAGCTGGTTCAGAAAAGCAGCATGACAAGGCCCGCAAGCTGATCGCCGACAACAAGGGCCAAGCTGGATGAACTGGCTGAGTGTCTCTACTTCCGTGAGACCATCACAGGAGAGGAGTTCATGCAGATCCTCAATGCTCCGGTTAAGCGGGAGGGGATCTCATGGCGAAAAACCAATTGATGAGAGGATTCTCGTCGACGGGGCAGAAACAGTCAGTTGACGCAGGAGAGTTCTGTCGACGGAGCGAAAAGAGTCAGTTGACGCAGCAGAGGATTCCGTCGACGGGCGAAGCGGTCAGTTGACGAGGAGAGGATTCCATCGACAGAGAGAAGGAATCCGTCGATACGAAGGAGCCTCGTGGACATGGACGCGGAAAAACCTCCAGCACTTCGGATGAAGAGGAAGTGTGTAGAAAAGGAAGCAAATCTTTTTGAATCCAAAGAGTACTGGGTCTCTTCTCAGCTGAAGAGGCCTTTTTCAGACCCGTATTGACAAACGCGGCGGCTGTGATAAAAACGCAAATAAGTCGCGAAATGAGGAGCTATGCAGAGACGATATCACTCCAAGGGGTTCAGGTTATCGAAGACTACATGCAGAGGCATCCGGAACAGCGCCTTTGACGTCGGGACACTGCTCAGGATATGAGAGAACAGGATAAGACGGTAGACCGGGCTACGATATGCCGAACTCTGGACCGGATGACCTGAGATCGCCGTCTGATTGCCTTTGCCCGGACGATACAGATCGTCTGTTTTATCAGAGCGCCGCGGAGGGGAGTCCTGCCATCGCCATCTGCATGCCGGGTGCAGAGCCTGCGGACGAAGTCATTCATCTGGCAGACCTGTTCGCGGAGGACTTCCTGCGCCAGGTTCAGGAAGCCTACGGTTTGAGGTGACAATAGACAACAGCGGTCTGTCCGGATATTGCAGGAACTGCCGAGGTGGGTAGATCTTGGCCGACATTTTGGGGGAACGCCATGGAGAAAATAGGAACGCCATGGGAAATAGAAACACCATGGAGAAAAATGGGAACGCCATGGGGAAATAGAAAGGATCTGCAAGACAAATGAGATGCTATCTCTGCTGCTTGTGCCTGTTTTTGGCCATGCTTGTATTTACGGGCTGCGGGTTTTCTGCAGCAAAGGGAACAGATGGGGAGAAAAACTCATGGAAGCCGGTCAGAAAGATACCGGATCGTCTGTCGACATATCCGCAGTATGACTGGGTGATGAACCTGGTGGGTCAACTCAGGATAAATTTGATGTATCCTATCTGATGGAGAGCGGCGTCGATCTGCACAGTTACCGGCCGAGCGCGTCGGACATGGCCAGGATCGAGGGGCCAATCTCTTTATCTGTGTGGGGCGGAGAGTCCGACGGATGGGTGGAAGACGCGCTGAAAGACAGGTCCAATCACTCGATAGAGACGGTCCAATATGTGTAGAGGCCCTCGGGAGACGGCAAGAAGGAAGAAGAGGTCGTAGGGGGATGCAGACAGAGGAAGAAGAGGAGGAGGAAGGGCAGAAGAGCCGAGGCATGATGAGCATGTCTGGCTGTCTCTGAAAAATGCCCAGACTCTGGTGACCTTGATCTCAGAATAAAATGAAGAAAATAGATCCGTCTGACGCCGACGCGATCGCTGCAAATACGCAGGATTATGTGAATAAGCTCAGAGAACTGGATGAAAGATATGAGAACGAGATCAAGAAATCAGGACATAAGGTCCTCCTGTTTGAGACCGCTTTCCTTCCGCTACCTGATTGACGATTACTGCTCAAGTATTACGCTGCCTTTTGTCGGATGCAGCGCCGAGACAGAGGCCAGCTTTCAGACGATCAGCTTCCATGGCGAAAAAGGCGGATGAGCTTCATTTTGCCGGTCATTCTGACCATCGAGAAGTCTGATCAGAAGATTGCCAGTACCATCCGGGAGAACACGAGAGAGAAGAACCAGAAGATTATAGCGATGGACTCTGCAGTCGGTATCAAGAGATGATATTGAAAGGGAAAGACCTATCTGAAGTCTATGGAAAACAATTTGAGTTTTCAAAGACGACCCTCAATTAAAACAGAGAAGTGAGGACAAGGGGTAGGATAAAGGAGAAAGGCGATCGATGTCGTGTATCAGATGCAGACACCTGTCTGTGGGATATGGTGGAAAAAGCTGTCGCAAAGGATCTGAGCTTTGACTTGAATCCAGGGGATTACCTGTGTCTTGTCAGGATGAATGGCGCCGGCAAAAGCACCTGTGATGAAGACGCTTTAGGTTTACTGGATCCGGTATCCGGAGAAATCGAGATCGGTGACGGGCTCAAGTCGGAGGAGATCGGGTATCCTGCCTCAGCAGAGCGCTCACCAGAAGAATTTACCGGCGACCGTGTGGGAAGTGGCTATGTCCGGCACTGCTGGAAGAACCGCCGTCTCTTCTATTCGAGAGAGGCAAAGACCGGTGCGAGGAAAGGCTCAGACAAGTGGGTATAGTGGGACATGCGCAAAGCAGTTATCAGCAATCTGTCGGCGGCCAAAAAGCAGAGAACCCTGCTGGCAAGAGCTCTATGCGCAGCGTCTAAGGTTCTGATTCTTGACGAACCGGTTGCGGGACTGGATCCGGCGGCAAGGAACCAGCTGTACCAGATTACGGGAGATCTTCACGCGGCCGGAGTCACAATCATGATGATTACGCAGATCTAAAGGCCATGGAGTATGCAAGCTATGTGCCCATGTCGGAGGAAACAGCATTTCTTCGGAACAAGGAGGATTATCAGAAGAGCCTGTACTGGAAAAACACTGCAGGCATGGGAAGAAGAGGCAATGGATTGCGAGTCGGTATGTTGATGTGTACCTGAATTTTTCCATTTGTGCAGCGCGCCCTGATTGCCGGGATTTTGATTGCCATGTGTTCCGCCCTTCTCGGGGTGATTCTTTTGTACTCAGGGATTTCTCGTATATCGGAGACGGATTGTCGCATGCGGCCTTTGGCGCGATGGCGGTGGCTGCGATTTTAAAGCTGTCGGACTACAGCCTTCTGGTCATGCCAGTTACAACTCCTGCGCCCTGGTGCTTCTGCGCTTTGGCTCAAGCGAGCGCATCCATGGCGACGCGACACTCGCCATCGTATCGGTCTCAACACTGGCGGCAGGCTATCTGCTGATGAATGTCTTTTTCTGTCTCCGCCAATGTCTCAGGAGATGTCTGCACAACCCTCTTCGGTTCCACTCTATTCTGACGCTGACCCAGGCCCAGGTGCAGATGTGCTCGTGATGTCCCTGCTCACGGTGATGATCTTCGTTCTCTTTATCATAAGATCTTGCGGTGACCTTTTGACGAGAACTTTGCCGCCGCGTCCGGGATCAGGTGGGGGCCCTATCAGACGATGATCGCGGTTTTTGATCGCGGTGATTATCGTCTATGGCGACTGGACCCGGTCGGGTCGCTTTTGATTACAGCCCTCTGGTATTTCGGCTCTCCCGGCATGCGGGTAGTCGCAGCTCAGAGGATCGGTGATCTACGCGGCGGTCTTATCTGTGCGGGAGCCGCGTTGAATCGTCTTCTCCATTCTGGCTTTACCAGTTGGGGCAACTATCGTTCTGTTTGATATGGGGTTTTTCTTTTTCACCTTGTCGCAGGAAAGATCAGAGGTTGAACGGATGACGCATCGGTATCAATGTAAATTCACGATAAAAATAGTTTGCAGTCCTGTCTGTCTTCTTTACAGGCTGTGGCACAACCAGGCAGTCAGCCGCGGGAAAACCGGAATAAGGTGGAGGATACTGTCCAGGGCAAAATCCAAAAGAGGACTCTTCGAAGACGCGGTAGATGACACGCAAAAGCTCAGGACCCTGAGCCGGGGAGCAAAAGTCAGACCAGCAGAGTCCCTCCGGGTCCGGGGACACTGGCAGTCAGTCGCAAAGCAGACGCAGACAGGAAAGCTGGACTGTGACCTGACAACGATGGGAGCCGACATGGTCATCAACGTCTTTCAGATGATGACGGAGCCGGAGAGATTTGTGGGAAAGCGCATTCGGTGCCCGGAATTTTTAAATGTCGTTTCCGTGGACGAGACAATTACTACTGCTGTATTATCAGGACGCGGGGCTGCTGTCAGAATGGAATTGAGTTCGTCTGGGGAGACGAAGTCACGCGGTATCCGGACAGAGTATCCCGAGGAAAATACACAGATCATGTCATCAGGTCTTAGTGGAGACCCTATCAGGAAAAACGGGGCGAAAATAAATACTGCAGGTTAAAAACGCGGGCTGAGCTGCGTAGATGAAGCTGTTGAGGAATGATTTCTCCTATGACGTTTGTCCAAAGACAATGACCGGTCAGATCAAAATACTCTTACAAGCCGCTGACAATAGCATACAAAAAGACTCCAGGCCGGTAGAAGTCTCAAAAATTAATGGCGCCGTAAGTCTTAAAAAATCGCAGTGGAGACGGTGGGACTTGAACCCATGACCTCTTGAATGCCATTCAAGCGCTTCTCCCAACTGAGCTACGCCCCAATTGGATGCCTAGAATATGAGTCGTCCCTATCAGACAAAGCTAAATTTTGGGGTGGGCCGGAGATTCTTTGGAGGTGGGCTGGCGAATTCTTCGAGATTTTTTGGATGGTTTGGCGGAGTAAATCCTGGCGATGACTGACGGGAGCACAAAAGCCTGAGGATGGCTGGGGCAGCCGGCAGGAACTGCCGCGGAGGAAGGTTTACATCTCGAGGGCAGGTGTATTAGAATTGACAGGACGATGCTGATCATAAAGCAGTAAGGTGCGTGATTCATATGCAGGGTGAAAATACGCAGTATTTCAAGTTGACAAAAGGATAATGAGGTGAGCACGAAGTGAGATCATGGGTTGTTTATGACAGCTCTGGTAGAGAAGGGTACAGCCCTCCAATCGAGATCGTCGGTTATAATGTCATGTCCGGAGATCCCACTCATTACCAGCCACAGGGCGTAAGTCTCATCATGAAGGTGGAGAGGGACGAGATCGTCGAGGAATTGCTCAGATCCTATATTCTCAGTGCTGAAGGATCATGACTAAGCCTCGTTTGGCAGATCATATCATGGCCTTGAGACTCACAGGGGCCAAGACGGTTGGAGTAGCCTGCACGGATTCGCTCGGGCCTGACAGCGCAGGCAGTGGAGACTGTCTGGCAGCGCGAGAACAAGCTGCGAAGACACTGGCCAGAATAGATCAGATTGCCAGAGACGAGAGTTCGTCTGATTCTGGTGGGACTTCCTGTCAATATGGATGACAGTGAGGGCGAGAGGGCCAGGATGAGAGATTTCGCCGATCAGGTCGCAGCAGAACCAGAATTGCCGTCGAAATGTATGATGAGAGGCTTTCTACGATAGAAAGCGGATGAGATCCTGGAGCGGCGTCCCTGTCGGGAAAACGCAAGAACACCTGGATGAGCTCTCGCCCAGCTGATTTTGGAGCGCTATTTGGAAGATTTGCGCCAGTGAGATTTTTCTGCTTTCTGCATAGAATAGAGATCACAGAGACTCCGTCCGGAACTCTTTTGTGTGTTTGGGATGGGTTTTATGGTCTGCCTCACAGAGCTATACGGGAGAGTACGCGGAATCTGCCATCTCTTCAGAGGATTGGACAAGAGACGATTTAGGACAGAGGGACTGTATGGAGACAAAATCCCACGATTACTTTTTACAGATCTTGAGACCGGACAGACAGAGGAGCTCTATGTCTTAGAGGACACGGCTCTGGCCGCTTGAAAAAATATCTTCTGCTGTCAGAGGACCCAGCAGGAGACGCGGATGCCTTTATTTTTCGCGAAGGGGAGGATGCGACGACCTTGACCTGTTGTCCCGTCGAGGATGAGGATGAATATCAGACGTCACGGAAATCCTTTAGAAGAGCTGATGGATGACACGGAATTTTGTCAGAGAATCAGACGCCCTGATATCGCACCCATGATTTATGATAAGCGGTCCAAATCGGTGTGACACGGGACGAATGATGATAAGAAAAGTTGAAATTATGACGAAGAGATGAAAAAGAAGAAGGAAAGCAGCAGGGAACAGGCTGCCATGGCCTTATCATCCGCAGAGCGCCACTGAGAGGCACCGAGCAGGGACAGGGAGACGCAGCAGGAAGCCGCGCAAGGGGCCGTGAGAAGCGAGAGCAGCCAGGAAAGAGAGCAGAACAACAGCCCCAAGACGCGGTACGCGCCCAAACGGAGATGCAGGACCAGTCAGACCTGCTGAGGTAAAGAGCGCAGGGGACGCGGACGTAAGAAAAGCCAATGGCCGACGGTGAAAGATCATCCCTCTGGGCGTGCTTGGGCAGATCGGCATGAATATCACCGCCTTTGAGTACGGCAACGACATCATTGTGGTGGACTGCGGCTGGCCTTTCCCGATGACGATATGTACGGTGTGGATCTGGTGATTCCGGATATCACCCATCTGAAGGAAAACGAGAGCAAGATCCGCTTCTTTTTGTACCCACGGACATGAGGATCACATCGAGGCCATTCTGTATTCTAAATGAGATCAATGCCCCCATCTATGCCACCAGGCTGACGATGGCTATTATCGAGACACAAGCTGGAGGAAAGCATATGCTCTCAGGTCAAGCACAAGGTGGTCAAATTCGGATCGACAATTACCGCCGGATCGAGTTCAGGTTGGGTTCATCAAAACCAATCACTCCATTCAGGACGCGGCGGCGTCGCCATCAGTTCCCCGCGGGATACCATTGTACACCGGCGATTTCAAGGTGGATCTACACACCCGTCTTTGGCGATCCCATAGATCTGCAGCGCTTTGCGGAGCTTGGAAAGAAGGGTCTTAGCCCCTGCTCTGTGATTCCACAAATGCCGAGGCGAGGCGGTTTACCGCTCCGAGAAGACGGTTGGCCACACCATCGACACCATTTTTCGCCGAGCACAAGACCCAGCGCCTGATCATCGCCACCTGCGCTCGAATGTAGACCGTGTGCAGCGGATCATCAATTCCGCCTATGGTGACGGGCGCAAGGTGGTCGTCGAGGAAGATCATGGTCAATATCATTGGGATTGCCTCTTCCCTGGGTTATCTGGATGTTCCGGATAATACCTGATCGACGTCAATGATATCCGCAATATCCGGACAACAGGATCTGCCTGATCACCACCGGATCTCAGGGAGACTATGCGCTCTGTCCCGTATGGCTAATGGGATTCACCGCAAGGTACAGATTACTCAAACGATGTTGTTGTCTTCTCCTCCCATCGATTCCACACATGTAAAGTCTGTCTCCCGGCATCATGAACAGAGCTGAGTCGCCAGGGGCTGAGATTGTCAACCAGGATGTCCATGTCTCAGGTCATGCCTGCGCCGAGGACATCAAGCTGATCTACTCTTTGGTCAAAGCCCACCTATTCTGTCCCGGTTCACGGGAGATCAAGCATCGCATGGCGTCAGGGGCGTTTGGCTCAGGCAGTTGGGGTTTCCCAAAGGATCATGTTCTCATGATTCAGACCGGCGATGTTCTCGAGATCAGCGAGGACTTCCACAAGGTGGTCGGCAAGAGGTTCAGACCGGCGCGGTTATGGTCGAGTGGACTCGGCGTCGGAGACGTCGGGAATATCGTCCTGCGCGACAGCAGAAGCTAGCCGAGATGGCATCGTTATCGTTGCCATGACCATGGACTCCGCCTCCGGTGAGATTGTGGCCGGACCGGACCTGGTATCCCGCGGTTTCGTCTATGTCCGCGGGGCGGAGGACCTGATGGAAGACGCCCGGGCAGTCCTCAACGCGACGGTCAGAAAGTGCGAGGAGGATGGCATTTCCGACTGGGCAGATTGAAATCAGATCAAGGATGCTCTTTCCGCCTTGTCTGGAAACAGACCCAGAGAGTCCCATAGATTCTGCCCATTATCATGGAAGTGTAAGACGATGGATGAGAGAAGGCTGAAGGGCTATTTGAGTTCTCTCTACGCGGATCTGACCATGACCTGGCCGCGGTTGAAAGAAGCCCTGGCGGACCATGTGCCCGTCATTCGCCAGGGATGCCTATGCAGTATCTTGCACCTCCTCGCCCTACGTGCGTCGGCAGGATTCTTGAAGTCGGGACAGCGGTCGGTTTTTCGGCATCGCTTTGGCAACCTATAATCCTGTATCCTGCAGGATACTACGATTGAGAACTATCAGCCGAGAATTTCTGCCGCCAGAGAGAACTTTCGCAGGATGGGATTAGAGGAGAATCACCCTTCTGGAGAGCGCCGGGATGTTCTGCAGATTAAAAGGCCCCTATGACCTGATTTTCATGGACATGACAAGGGCCCAGTACATCAATTACTGGCCGCAGCTGATCCGTCTGTCCGGCCCTGGCAGTGTCATCGTCACGGATAATGTCCTGCAGGAGGGATATCATCAGGTCCCATTTTGCTGTGACCCGAGCGCAATCGAGACCATACTGCGAAAGGCTGCGAGGTACCTGTGAGCTGACCCACGATGGGCGATTTGTCACCCGACATTCTCAACGTCGGCGACGGTCTCTCAGTCAGCGTGCGCGTCAAGCAGTAAGGACTTTTCATGAGACCTATTGAACTGCTCTGTCCCTTTCCAGTCTTGAGGTTTTGAGACGCGGTCATCTACAGGGGCAAATGCTGTCTATATCGGCGGGGAGGCGTTTGGTCTTCGAGCCAATGCTAGAAACTTCAGCCTAAAGAAATGGAGGATGGCATCGCCTTCGCCCACGCGCGAGGTCAAGGTCTATGTCACCGCTAATATCTATGCCCACAATGAGGATCTGGACGGGGTCAGAATACTTCGGCGGCTGGACCAGATCAGGCCGGATGCCATCCTGATCGCGGACGGCGGTTTTATGATGCTTGGAGAGTCTGCCGGGATCACATTCACATCTCCACCCAGGCAATAACACCAACTGGGGAACCTAGACTTCTGGCATTCCCTGGAGCGACCCGCGTCGTTGCCGCCAGAGCTCTCCTTGCGGAGATCAGGGAGATCCGGATCATATCGATTCGAATCTGGAGTCGAGGCCTTTGTTCCTGAGGGGCCATGTGCAGCCTATTCCGGCCGTGCCTGCTCTCCAACTATATGACGGGAAAGGATGCCAATCAGGCGAGTGCACACACGCCTGCGCTGGAAGTACAGTCTGGTGGAGAGAAGCGGCCCGGTCAGTATATGCCCATCGAGGAGGACGCGCGCGAGCAGCTACATCATGAATTCCCAAGGATCTGGCATGATCGAGGCATATCCCGAGATGATTGACGCGGGCATTGGCTCCCTCAAGGTCGAGGGACATGAAGACCGCCTCTTATGTAGCTACGGTGGCCCGCACCTACCGCAGGGCTAGTGACGACTATCTTAAGGATCCGGGTTTGTACGCAAAAAGCACTGGACTGGTATCGGGAGCAGATCCGCTCACTGCCTATCGCCAGTACTGCAGGCTTTTTCGGCAAGCTCACAGCGAGGAGGACCAGATCTACGAGAAAGTTCCTATGTCGGGGCCACCTATCTGGGACAGGGCACGCAGAAAATCCGGGAGGACGGGATCTTTCTTATCGAACAGAAGAACAAGTTCTGCTTGGAGACAGCATTGAAATCATGAAGCCGAATGGGGATAATGTAGGGTGACTGTGACATCGAGTACATGATAGCGAGGCAAGCTCAGAGTCCTGCCCCCATCCCGAGGCAGATGATATGGAGTTGGGGTCGATGGAGGCACAGTCGACCAATACGATATCCTGCGGAGACAGGAGGAGGCGCGAGAAAGGATGATGACAAGCAAAAGTATTGGCCTATGTCGGTATTTGCAGCAGAAGGATCCGATGGGGATTCATGTCTATGAGCCTGGATCCCGACAGCGCAGTTCTTAGGGAGCGGTCAAGGTCAAGGGCAGACAATGTTTCCTGATGTGCGTATCTCCTCAGACGGGCGAGTATCTACCGCGACTGTGGACCAGAGTCCGTCGCTACCATATAGATGGCAACGAGGGACTCGAAATTCATCAGCCAACTGGATCGGCATGCAGGGGACATTCCCTCTGCCTGGATTCTAAGAGCGCTATGCTTTTGTCGGCGGCTTTCACGATGGCCGCGTGACCATGATGCGGATCAATGCCGACGGATCGGTCGTGTGATATCGCTGACAGTATTTTCCATCAGCGACTGACTATCTTCCGTCGAGAAGAGAGAAAATCCCCATGTCACCAGCGTTGTCTGACTCCGAACGAGAAGTACCTCTGCGCCGTGGACAAGGGCATCGATCAGGTCAAGATCTCACGAGGTGGACTACGAGAGGGGCAGAGTTAAAAGCTCGAAAACATCATCCGCTGTCCCATAGATTCCCGCTCCCCGTACCGCGGCCTTCGGTGTCAATGGCAAGCGAGCTTATATCCTGACGAGACCACCAATACGGTGATGGTCCTCGATTATAGAAGACCAGGGGCCAGTTTGACTGGCCCAGGGCTGCATCTCTCTGACAAGGCGGGCAACGCCGCCTGCCGACCTGAAAGCCCTCCGCGGACGGCAGAGTATCTCTATGTCTCTGTCGATGCCAGAAATTCACGTCGCCTGTAATGCGATTGATGACAAGGGCAGGCTGACCTGGATCTTCACTACCCATATCTCCGGGGACTATCCGAGGCTGGCCCTTCTGCCGCGATTACTATCTGGTATTAAACCACGACAGCGATGAGATCCGCAGTTTTCATCTCAATCATGAAAAGAACTACGGATTGATGAAAATAAACCCATTGCCTTGTCCACTCCCAACTGCATTCTGATTCATGAAATCAGGTGATTTTGGAGTGAGCTTCAGGAGACTCGCTTTGCAGTTCCCTATTCCGTGTTCATGACGGTCAGACGACCGCGGAGTAGTTTCGGATTCAGCCCAATTTAAAATGTGCCAGTAAATATTTCCGAGGAGCGGGTCACCAGTGCCTGTTCTTGCGGTCCAAAGAAAAGAGACACATATGGCAGGATCTACATTTGGCAAATACTGGGTGACGACCTGGGGAGAGTCTCACGGTCAGGCTCTGGGCTGTGTTGTGGACGGGGTTCCTGCGGGTCTTCCCCTTAGTGCGGAGGACATCCAGGCTCTCTTGAATCGGCGCAGACCCGGGCGGTCTGCGTTCGCTACAAGCTGAAGAGAAGACGATGAGATCGAGATTCTCTCCGGCGTCTTCGAGGAAAGACCACCAGGACGCCCATTTCCCTTCTGGTTCGCAATCAAGATCAGCACTCCGGGGACTACGGCGACATCGCGCACGCCTTTCGGCCCGGACACGCCGACTGGGGCTCTTCACAAATATGGCTTCCGGGACTACCGGGCGGAGGCAGGTCTTCCGGAAGAGAGACCATTGGCCGGACGCCGCGCCATTGCGGAGAAGATCCTGGCTGAGCTGGGCATCTCGTCTGCGCTCTCATACGTTTAAGGCCATTGGCGGTCGTCTGCCAGAGACTTCGACGGAGGAGATCAATAAAACATGCTCTATGTGCCGGATCACGAGGCGGCAGAGAGCCGGGATCTATCTGGTCGAGCATGAGAATCTGGATTCCTCCGGCGGCGTGGTTGAGTGCCGCATCAAGGGTACCTGCCGGCGTGGGGAGAGCCTGTATTCGACAAGCTGGACGCCTCTTTGGCCAGGGCCATCTGCTCCATCGGAGCAGTCAAAGGATTTGAAGTGGGAGACGGATTTGCCGTCGCCCGGTCAAGGCAGTGACAACAATGACGCCTTTGCCATGGATGGTCAGAGGGTCATCAAGAGACCAACCACGCCGGAGGTATCCTGGGAGCTTCTCCGACGGGGATGAGATCATCTTCGGTGCCGTAGAAGCCGACCCTTCCATTGCCCAAAAGACAGGAGACGGTCAACGAGGCGGGGAGGAGATCGACATGGAGGTGTGGGACGCCGAGATCCGGTCATCAGTTCCCAGAGCCGTTGTCGTCGTCGAGTCCATGGCGGCTGTTACCCTGGTCGACCTGCTTTTTGCATGACTGACGGCCTCGGATCGTATCGTCGAAACTTCACCGGGACAAGTGAGCTTTTGGAATCGGAGGATCTCGTCAGATCCGAAGGATGCTTCAGACAATGGAATTCTCGTGAGACCTGTATTCCATTGTTTCGCTGTCAGAGACTTTTTCATGATGCGGTAGAGAAGAGATATGTATCAATTGCTGAAGCAGAGGGCCGGGCCAAGCGTGCAAAATTCACCACGGTGCATGGGACGGTAGAGACCCTCTCTTTATGAACTGGGTACAGTCGGCGCCATCAAGGGAGCCGTCTCACAGAGGATTTGAAAGGAACTGGGCTGTCAGTTCAGTTATCTAATACCTACCACCCGCATGTCAGAACGGGAGATGAGACCATCCGTGAGCTGGGCGGCCTGCACAGGTTCATGGTCTGGGACCGGCCCCATTCTGACTGATTCGGGCGGCTTCCAGGTCTTCTCCCTGGCCGATCTTCGCAGGATCCGGGAGGAGGGGTCACTTTCACGCAGTCACATCGACGGGCACAGGATCTTCATGGGACCTGGAGAGCATGCGGATTCAGTCCAATCTGGGCTCCACGATTGCCATGGCATTTGACGAGTGCCCGGACGCCCTGTCTGAGCGGGATTACGTGCAAAAGTCCGTCGATCGAACCTACCGCTGGCTGGTTGCGCTGTAAGGAGGAGATGGCTCGCCTCAACGCTCTGGAGGGGTGCAATCCTCAAGCAGCTCCTCTTTGGGATCAATCAGAGCAATTTTCCCGGACATTCGCATCGAACACGCCAGGCGGATCGCTGAACCTCGAGCTCCCGGGCTATGCGATCAGGGGGACTGGCTGTGGAGAGAGCCATGAGCAGATGTACCGGATCCTGGACGAGGTGGTCCCTCATCTGCCCCAGGACAAGCCCCACTTACCTGATGGGGGTCGTTGTACACCACAGAACATCTTAGAAGCGGTCGAGAGGAGGGAGTTTTCTTCGACGCGTCTATCCCTAGCAGAAATGCCCGCCACGGTCAGCTCTATACCACCGGGGCAAGATCAACATCAAAAACGCGAAGTACGAGAAGGACATGAAGCCCATTGAGGAGGGCTTTGCTGCCCTGCTCAGACCTGATTCCATGAGCCTATATCCGTCACTTGATGAAGGCCAATGAGATGCTGGGCATGCGGCTCTGCGTCATGCACAATCTCTATTTTCATAACCATCTGATGGAGGAAATCTAGAAATGCTCCTGATCAGGAGCGCGCGGAAATTCAAGCAGACGACTGGACGCGATGGAGGGAAATGAGAGGAAGGACTGATTGAGGAGTGCTCAGGAACAAGGATCATCATGAGGCCTGCTGTGGAGAGTGAGGTATAGCAGGAATTATATCGAGCTGAATCTGAGGCGGCTTATGCCGGGGGCTTATGACCAGGTGAATTCGAGCGCTTATACCGAGACTTACCAGGAGAATTTCGGTGGGATCTTGCCCTTTGTCAAAGGCCCATGCCTCCGATACAATGGCAGTATATTTTGGTTAGGAGGAGAACGAATGTTAGCAGCAAACGTGGTTCCATCACATGATCATCTGGATCGCCATTATCTTCGCTTTATGTATTTTTGCGATGATCCGTCCCCAGCAGAAGGGCAAGCAGAAGACGGCTATGCTCAGTTCTCTGGCAGTTGGAGATACTGTCATGACGACCAGCGGTTTCTACGGTGTGGTCATTGATATTGACGAGGAGACGGTCATTGTCGAGTTCGGCAGCAACAAGAACTGTCGTATTCCCATGTCAAAGTCGGCAATTTGCGGTGAGAAGCCCTGAGGATGCGCCAGGGCGGCGGATGAGAGCAAAAATCCCATCGAGCAGCCTGAGGAAGAAGGGACTGTTCGGCAGAAAGAAGGTTGATCGAATGACCAAGCATGTATTTGTGACAGGCGGTGTTGTCTCCGGTCTCGGCAAGGGAATTACCGCGGCTTCTCTGGGACGCCTGCTCAAGATGCGCAGCTATAAGGTGGCATCTCAGAAGCTGGATCCTATTGAATATAGATCCAGGGCACAATGAGTCCTTTTCAGCACAGGGAGTCTATGTTACCGAGGACGGCGCGGAGACGGACCTGGATCTGGGACACTACGAGCGCTTTATTGATGAGAATCTGAACAAGTACTCCAATCTGACTTCCGGAAGGACCTACTGGACGTCTTGAACCGGGAGCGAGAAGGCGGTTATCTGGGAAGACGGGTGCAGATCATTCCCATATCACCGATGAGATCAGAATTTCATCTATATGGGCGCTGGAGACGACCAAAGCGGACGTCCTGATTACTGAGATCGGCGGAACCATCGGCGATATTGAGTCCCAGCCCTTCCTTTGAGGCGATCTCGTCAGATCTCTTTGAGAGAAGGGACCCTGAGAACTGTCTCTTTATTCATGTGACCCTGGTTCCCTTTTTGTCGGGGTCGGATGAATTGAGTCCAAGCCCACCCAGCACTCTGTCAAGGTTGCGGGGATTGGCATCAATCCCAACGTCATTGTCTGTCGCGCGGATCGGCCCATGACAGAGGACATCATCGCAAAAGATCGCCATGTTCTCTAAATGTCCCAAACGATTGCGTCGTGAGAACTCACCATGGACTGTCTCTATGAGCGCCCTGATGCTGCACCGCAACGGCCTGGACCAGGCGGTCTGCCGGCAGCTAGAGCCTCTGGCAATGCACGGGACAATGAGAAGCTGCTCCTGGAGTCAGATGGTTGACCGGTGAAGCATCCCAAGAGGACGACGAGGATCGCGATCGCCGGCAAGTATGTGCGCTTCACGATGCCTATCTGTCGATTCGCGAGGCCCTCTATCATGGAGGCTATGCCAATATGCCGAGGTAGAGGTCGAGATGGATCAATACGGAGGAAGTGACAAGGGAGAACGCCATAGAGATCTTCGCTGGCGTTTCCGGTATCCTGGTGCCCGGCGGTTTTGGCGGGAGAATTGAAGGGATGGTACAGGACCCGCCGTTAGTGCCCGCGAGAACAATATTCCTACTTTGGCATTTGCCTGGGAATGCAGATCAGTGTCATCGAGTATGCCAGAAATGTGGCAGGGATTTCGGATGCCAATTCCGGAGAATTCAATGAGAACGGCAAGAACAATGTCATCGATCTGATGGAAGAGCAGATGCACATTGTCCACAAAGGGAGGCATCGATGCGCCTGGGGGCTTATCCCTGTAAGATCATGGAGGAAGCGTCTCAAGAGAGCCTACGGGCAGGATCTGATTCAGGGCGCCACCGCCACAGGTTTGAGTTTAACAATAAATATCGCGATATCCTGCAGGGGCAGGGGCTGACCATATGCGCACCTCTCCGGATGGCCTGATCGTTGAGGCGGTCGAAGATGAGAGCAGGAGAGATTCCATGTGGGCGTGCAGTTTCACCCGGAGTTCAAGTCCCGTCCCAACAAGACCGCATCCTCTCTTTGCCAGCTTTATCAAGGCGAGTCTGGAAGATTGACAGGTTCAGGTGACAGATCCCTTTTCAAAAGGATCTGCCGGGTCAAAAGAAGGATCCTGCGGTTTTGTCAGATGGGGCCTGCGGGCGGAGGATTTCCCGGAGATGCGCCGGGGCCAATCGGCGTTCAGCAGACTGAACAAAATACCAAAATATTAAATTTACCTTGTCGGGTCAGCCAGCCGCTGGCATATAATGAGACTCGTTCATTACGAAGGCATCTTGTTGCAGACTGAATAGGGTGCTTTCTTCGATGCATAGCAGTTGCGTGTACAGGCTGTGCGGCGAGTGCTGACCGACTGATTCCCCGGCGTGGACGGGATCTTGGCGTCAGGCCCTCTGCAGCTCCGGACGAGTGCCGGACACCATGTATCAAGGAGAAATCGAGATGAAACGTACGTAACTGA
>BNJU01004519.1_pt1 | contig 69491 bp, 87 predicted proteins | sample 8539281 | NCBI WGS metagenome assembly BNJU01 (sample SAMD00202456, study PRJDB9452) | human saliva metagenome | isolation source: human saliva | place: Japan | reverse complement strand
CGCTCACCACGTTCACGACGGATGCTACGGCTGCCCGTCTGCGCTCCCAGGATGAACCGCACCGACGGTTTTGGTCCAGACGGTCGTCCGATCCCGTCCTAGACGACGACGCCGGAGCGCACGACAACGGCGTGGCACCAAACCGCGTGGCGGCGAGACCACCGAGCAGATCGCCACCCGCCTGGCCAAGGTCAGCCGCGGGCACCCGTCGACGCGTCTCTCATCCACCAGCTGCCACCTTTCGACCTGCCTCACATGAGGATGCGCCGCTGCCCTGGCCGGTCACGTCCACGCCGAGCGGGGGATGACTCACTGCGATCAGCCCTCCGACCTGGCAGGCCTGTCTCCGGGGTCATCTCTGGTGCCGGTAAGCGGCACGTCGCTCGCTCGGTCACGGAGGACGCCTTCCTCCACGTCATGTCCTTCGACTCCACGGTGCGCTGTCGCCTGGCGAGCAGTCATCCTTCACTGACGCCTCGGTGATTGTGGGGGCCTGCGGTCCGTTCGCATCGCCACTGGGCAGAAGACGGCCACGATGGTCCCTCGACCCTTGAGTCCGTCGGCCTCGGCCACCACGGAGCAGACGCAGACCGAGGCCGCCACGCAGTCACCGTCCCAGCCCGAGGAGGGCGCGCGCCCCAGGGCTAATCGATCTGATCTTCGGACGGGTAGGGCGCGGAGGGCCGTTGTGCGCATACGCTCACTCTAGATAGCCGCACGACGCCCAGAAGAACTGATGACACACCACCGGTAGAGAGACTGACGATGTCGCGCATGCCCACAGATGCCGAGATCGACGAGATGAGCGAGGTCTCGAGACCCACTCGGGCCCAGCCCCGGCCAGGAGCTCGACCGGCGTACCCGCCGCGACGCCGATGACGACTCAGCCGATCGCCCTGGCTGCGGTGTTCCGCGCCGAGCGAGGCTCGGCTGGCTGCCTCGTGTGCGGGCTCATCAGGATCATGCCGCTGGGAGCTCATCAGCCTCAGCTCGACCTGCTGCGCAATCTGGACGCGGAGCTCATCTGCGACGTCAGTCCCCTCGTCTCGCTGGGACTTCTCAACGTGTGGCAGGAACCTGCCTGGTGTGCCGAACTCTTCATCGGGGCCATCGCCTTCGGCGCCCTGACCGCGATCGGCGGTTCTGCTTTAGCGGCGTGCGCCTGCCGCGGTGATGCTGAGCGCCGGCAGCCTGGGGAATCGCTCGTCATCTGCTTCCCGTCCCATCATGACCTGCGACAAGCTCTGCCCGTTCTGCATGGTCATCCCGGTCCGTCATCACCTCGGTGGCCGCCCACCCTGGGCCTGCCGCGGCCGGCGGGCACCTAGCGCTGCGCGACAACCAGGCGCTCGACCTGCTCAAGGCCCGCTGGTGGGCTCATGGCGGGATGTACCTGGCGGTGGTCCTCACCATCATCATCTCCTTCGGCAGCCAGCTGGCGGGGATGTTCGGCGACTCTGCCTCGAGCAGGGGCGGCGGCAGCCAGGCCCGCCTGGAGGCCCTCTGGGTAGACTCTGACTGTCACGCAGGACTACCTCAAGGTCGTGTGGGCCGCCCTGCGAGGCGGACCGGGCGCCTCCATCACCGCCCGCTGCGCGTATGGAGGTGGCGCCGTCGACCGCCTCGGAGAACGTGGCCTGCCCGGTGGAGGAGGACTGCTCGTCCACGAGCCCTGCACAGGCCGTCACCCTGTCCGAGGAGGGCACGGCGTCGGGCCATAGGCATGATCCGCCGCCACCGCATCCTGAGACCTATCTCGTCACCAGCTCGGCTTCGGCTGGGGAGGTGCATGCCGAGGCCGAGGCTCGAGCACGCTGTCTCCGAGCGGCTGCTGGAGTGGCTCGATGCGGTCCTGGGACACCCCACCCGAGACCCGCACGGGACCTGATCCTACAGCGGACGGCTGGTCGTGCCGACCTGGTGCGTCTGGAGACGAGGCCGGTGGCCTCGACGGCGTCGTTGGGCGGATCCGAGGACGATTCTCGACACTGCGCCGCTGGGGCGGGCCGGACTCGGGCTGACAGCCGGGTGCGGATCTCGTGACCGGGGCACCGTGGCAGCAGCGCACGGAGGGCAGGTGGGCGCCGGCGGGCGACCGTCATCGTACCTGCTGGATGCTGGAGGTTCATGCGCAGTGCCTGAGAGCGCCCAGAGGCCATCATCCCTGACGGTTCCCTGTGGCTGCTGGCCTGAAAAGGACGCCGCCTCTATGGATCTGGGCAGATCCGGGCACGGCTGGGGACAAGCAATCATGAGCACGATTTTCACCAAGATCATCGAGGGCGAGATCCCTGGCCGTTTCGTGTGGCGGACGAGGTCTGCGTCGCCTTTCGCCACCATTGAGCCGCATACCGACGGCACCGTCCTGGTGGTTCCGCGGGTCGAGGTCGACCTCACGTGGACGCGCCTGACGACGTGGTGGCGCACCTGGCAGTGGCCGCAAGCGCATCGGTGCCGCGCAGGTGCGCGCTCTCGAGGCGCCCAGGGCCGGGATCGTCGTGGCCGACATGGGGTCGACCACCTGCACCTCCATGCCGCCGATCCGCCTGAGGAGGACCGCCCTTCTCCTCGGCCCTGCCACCCTGAGGGGCCTGAGCCTCGACGCCGCCATGGAGCGCCTGCGGAGCGGCCTGGTCGAGGACGACTGGGCGAGCTCTGTTCCTGCAGGCTGGACAGCGCCGCGCTGCGCGTAGCACCTGAGGCTGCCGGCTCTGTCCTCGTCAGAAGCGTGTGCGGTTGGTGAGGGTGCTGGTCTGAAGCGTGGGTGGCTTTTTGGGCAGGGGGTGGTCTCGTAGTCTCCAGGTCTTCGCGGGGTGGGGGCCCAGGTGACCAGTCAGGTACCGCCCTGCTGGGGTGGTGTGGCTGGACGGGCGTGAGGTGGGCTGGTCAGCAGGGTGGTGAGGTGGTCCAGGTCGCAGCGGGCTGGTAGGCGGCCACTACTTGGCTGGGTGTAGGGTCTGCGTCATGGCGGTGATGGCGTCGGCCCTGGATCTGGGCTGCGTGCTGCTCACCGGCGGCGCGCGTGCTGGCGGCGATCGCGTCCAGGGTGGCGTCCAGCAGCAGGGGCGTCCATGGTCGGCAGCAGCGGACGGACCTGGCACAGGGCCCTCGCCCGCCGGCCTCGGGCGACACGCACCGCCTGGGAGACAGTGGCTCGCGGGTGTGTTCGGTGTGTCCGTCGGGGTCGACTCCCAGTCAGGGCCCGCTCGATGTCCCGCCCCACCTGGGACACGGCTTCGTCGGGGTGCCTGGGGCAGGACCTTTATCCTGAACCGCCAGCGCCACCGGAACCGGCACGTCCTCCAGGCGGCGGGTCACCAGGAACGCCTTCACCGAGTCAGCACCCGCAGCGCCCCATGCCTCGACCGGGCCGAAGCCAGTATTCATGATGGGGCGTTGCCGTGTCGATGATCTGGCCGGCCCGAGCCCGGGAGACCCCCAGGCAAGCCGAGCAGGCAGGTGGTGCTGAACCTGCGCTCCTCAAACCTGACCACGGGTGAGACCTGACCGCCCGGGCCCCACTGGCCAGGATGCGCCGACAGCTCCACGCAGCTCGTCAAACACGCAGCGGCCAGCTCCCCAACCCCCAGTAAGCCCCAGACCAGCAAACCCAGTGGCGCGGCTCCTCCACACCCACGACCCGAAGCCCCTCAGCAGCGGCCACCAGTGTCGCGTCAGTCCCCGACTCGTCGGTGAGGAAAGTCGACGCCGCATCGCTCGTCAGCACCACAGCGCCCGACCGCACCACCAGCCAGGACAGCGAGGAAACACCCCCTGCCTTCGAACATACGTACACTATAGCCCCACCCTCCACCAACCGCACCACGCAACCACTCGAACCGGCCCAACAACAACGAAAAACTGCGTTATCGGAGCCTCCGTTCCCGGAGCTGCCGCGACGGTCCGCCGAGACTTTGGAACCATCCGCCCTGCTCATGCGATATTGGTATTTCAGCAGTCGTCAGCAAAGAGCGGTAACGGGCCAGACGTCAAGGGAGAACTGTCGAGTGATATGAGGGCTGGCGCGTTGGGACTCTCCTCGCCCGACGAAGAGGGAGAAACACCCACCGGCTTTCATTTCCAGGGCGCGCCCGCGCCTCTATCAGCTTTGCTCGGCCGAGTGCCTGAACGACCTGCGGAAGAGACGACGCCGTCGGAGAGCCAGGAAATGGCCCGCGCCCGAACGGTGACGACGTCGGCGCTGATCGCGGTGGCGAGTCTCGCGAAGCCGCCTGGGGGACAAGCGGGTCGTTATCGGAGTGAATGACTGTGGTGGGCCCCAGAAGCGGACGCAGCTCACCAGGGGCTCGCGCCGTCGAGAAAGCCCTTCAGTCCGGTGAGCGAGAATGGTCGAGCTCCGCCTCCCCGTCGGAGGAGCTGCTGCGCGAAGGGCGCGACGGCGATGAAGGCCGCCAGGTGCCGACCGTCGCCGTTCACCGGCGAGCCGCACGCGATGACTCGCTCGATCGCCCGCAGTGCGGTCAGGCCGCCAAGACTGTGGGTCACGATTGCGAGCCCCGCCAGCCCGTCTGGCGACGTTCCGATCCTCTCGGCGATGGTCGACGCCCAGGTCGAGGCATCCGGAGACTCTCGGATGAGGGAGCTGCGGCACCTCAACATGGGGGACGGTCCGCGCGAGCCAGGGAAACCAGTGGTCGTGGGGCCCCGCCCCGAAACCGTGGACGAGGATGACTCTGTCGAACCCGTGGAGTCTGTCGGAGGAACAGTGTTCTGTAACGTGGTCCATGCCCTGGACGGTAGAACATTCACGCCAGTGGCAAGGTCAAGCGGAAATGTTCGCCGGAAAGGAGCTCCTCGTGCGCATCGGAGAGTTTGCCCGACAGGCGGGCGTCAGCCCCCGTTCCCTGAGGCACTACGAAGAGGCCGGTCTGCTCGTCCCCGCCCGGACCTCCGCCGGATACCGGGACTACAGCCCGAAGGATCTCGACGCCGTCGCACGCATCCGGGCCGATCCTGGCCACCGGCCTCGGCGTCGCTGCCGCCCGGCGTTACCTGGACTGCGTCGAGGTCGCCGGTGATGATCGAGCCGTCTCCATCACCATGTGCCCCAATCTGCGTCGCGAGCTTGAGACGGTCGAGGCGCGGATCGCCCGGCACCGAAGTCGCCTGGCGTGCGAGCAGGACGCCCTCAACCGCTTCAGGGCTGCGGCTCGGGAAGAGGAGTGAGGACGATGCTGTCAAGCTCCAGAGCGCCTCACCGACGTGACCGGTCTCGCCCGCCCGCGGGGCGGACGCCGACGGGCCCGCCGCCGCCGGACGATAGGCTGTGCCCCGGGCACCAGGAAGCACGAGTAGGAAAAGAGCGCTGCCGCGATGTCAGAGAGAACCGCACCGGGCGAGTCCGACACCCCTTACCGCTACACGGCGGGTCCTGGCGGACTCTCATCGAGACCGCCTGGCAGGACCGCTGGGAGGCTGAGGGCACCTTCAACGCCGACAACCCCGTCGGCGCTCTGGCCGGCCCCCGCGCGGACAAGGAGAAGTCTTCCGCTGGACATGTTTCCCTACCCTCCGGCAAGGGCCTGCACGTGGTCACCCGCTGGGCTACATCGCTCACCGACGTCGTCGCGCGCTTCACCCGCATGACCGGCAAGAACGTCCTGTACACGATGGGCTACGACGCCTTCGGCCTTCCGCCGAGCAGTACGCCGTCACCACCGGCCAGCACCCGCGCATCTCCACCGAGGCCAACATCGCCAACATGCCGCCAGCTGCGCCGCCTGGGCCTGTCCCACGACCCGCGTCGCTCCCTGGCCACCATCGACGTCGACTACGTGCGCTGGACCCAGTGGATCTTCCCTGCAGGTCTTCAACCCTGGTTCGACCCCTGAGGCCCTCGCGCCGCGACGGCTGCGGCAAGGGTGCGGCCCGGCTGGTGTCCGAGCTGCGCGACAAGCTCGCCTCGGACAGGTCCCCGTCCCCGGCGGCCGCGACTGGGCCGCCTGAGCGCCGCCGAGCAGGCCGAGGTCATCGACTCTTCCGCCTGGCCTACGTCTCCAACGCGCCCTGTCAACTGGTGCCCTGCCTGGGGCACGGTCCTCGCCAACGAGGAGGTCACCGCCGAGGGCCGCCCGAGCGCGGCAACTACCCTCGTCTTCAAGCGCAACCTGCGCCAGTGGATGATGCGCATCACCGCTCACGGCGACCGCCTCGCCGAGGACCTGGACACCGTGGACTGGCCCGAGAAGGTCAAGCTCATGCAGCGCAACTCGATCGGCCGCCCGAGGGGCTCCGAGGTGACCTTCGCCGTGCCCGGTGCCGGTCAGGGCTGAGCAGGACGCGTCGCTGAGCGTCTACACCACCCGCCCCGACACCCTCTTCGGCGCCACCTTCATGGTCGTGGGCCCCCGAGCACCCCATGCTGGGCGGCCTCCAGGCCTCCGCCTCGGTGCGCACCGACGCCCAGATCGCCGACGACGCCGCGGCCCCTGAACGTCCCGGCCGCCCGGCCCGAGGGCACCAAGGAGGCCTGACCGGCGGCTGCGCGACCCCGCCGAGGCCGTGGTCCGCTCACCGCGCCCAGGCCGCGGCGGACGTCGGACGCGACCGCACCGACGAGGGCCGGGTCAAGACCGGTGTCTTCACCGGCTTCTTCGGCATCAACCCCGTCAACGGCGCGAAGGTGCCGGTCTCGTGGCCGACCACGTCCTCATGGGCTACGGAACTGGTGCTATCATGGCCGTACCCGCCCACGACGAGCGCGACTACGCCTTCGCCACCAAGTACGACCTCGACATCATCCAGACCATCGGCCCGGCCGACGACCCCCACGGCGTCGACCTGTCCTCCCAGGCCTCACACTGGTGACGGGGTCGTCGAACTCCGCCCAGGGCGACCTGGACATCAACGGCATGAGCAAGGACGAGGCCAAGGCCACCATGATCGGCTGGCTGGAGGCTCAAGGGCGCGGGCCGCGGCGCGGTCACCTACCGCCTGCGCGACTGGCTCTTCTCCCGCCAGCGCTACTGGGGCGAGCCCTTCCCCGATCGTGTGGGACGAGGACGGCGGCGTCCACGCCCTGCCCGAGTCGATGCTGCCGGTCGAGCTGCCCGAGGTCACCGACCACCGCCGCGCTCCCTACGACCCCCGACGACGCCGACCCTCCCCGGGAGCCGCCGCTGGCAAGGCCACCGAGTGGGTCGAGGTCGAGCTCGACCTGGAGACGGCCCCCGGACGTACTACCGCGAGACCAACACGATGCCGCAGTGGGCCGGCTCGTGCTGGTACGAGATGCGCTACATCGACCCCACCGATGACAACGCGCTCGTCGACCCGGCCAACGAGGCTCTACTGGATGGGGCCGCGCCCCGCAGGCCGGCAACACCTCCGGCGGCACCGACTCAGTACGTCGGCGGCGTCGAGCACGCCGTCCTGCACCTGCTCTACTCGCGCTTCTGGCACAAGGTCCCTTTCGACCTGGGCCACGTCTCCTCCTCCGAGCCCTACCACCGCCTCTTCAACCAGGGCTACGTCCAGGCCTACGCCTACACCGACCCCGCGGCCAGTACGTGCCCGCCGACGAGGTCGAGGAGGTCATCGCCGAGGACGGCACCACCAGCTACCTGTGGCAGGGGCAGCCGGTGCGCCGCGAGTACGGGCAAGATGGGCAAGTCCCTGAAGAACATCGTCACCCCCGACGACATGTACGAGGCCTACGGCGCCGACACCTTCCGCGTCTACGAGATGAGCATGGGGCCGCTGGACGCCGACCGCCCGTGGGACACCCTGCGCCGTCGCCGGCAGCCAGCGCTTCCTGCAGCGCCTGTGGCGCAACGTCGTCGACGAGACCACCGGCGAGCTGACGGTGGTCGACGAGAGCGCTGACGAGGAGACCCGCCGGCTCGTGGCCAAGACGATCGTGGGCGTGCGCGAGGACTACGAGGGCATGCGCCTGAACACGGCCATCGCCAAGCTCATCGTCCTCAACAACCACCTACCGGGCTGAGCGCGGTCCCGCGCGAGGTCGTCGAGGCCCTCGTCTCATGACGGCGCCCGTGGCCCCGCACATCGCCGAGGAGATCTGGAAGCGCCTGGGCCACGAGCACCCCTGGCCCACGAGGACTTCCCCGGTCGTGACCGACGAGTCGCTGCTGGCGGCCGACAAGGTCACCCTGCGTCGTCCAGGTCAAGGCGGGCGTCCGCGACCGCCTGAGGTCGACCCCGGGCATCTCCGAGACCGAGTTGGAGAAGCTGGCTCTGGCGGCCCCTCGGGGTCATCCGCACCCTGGACGGGCGCGGCGTGCGCAAGGTGATCGTCCGCGCCCCCTGCTGGTGAGCATCGTCCCGAGTGACCGCGGGTTGCCCGACGGCGTCGTTCACGTCCGCGTTGACGTAGCACTGAAACAGGGCCGCACCGACCATTCCGGTCGGTGCAGCCCCGCTCGCTGTCTGCTCGAGCCGGTTCTCAGCGGCGCCTGAGGGTGCCGAAGATGGAGCGCTGATCTCGCGGGAGATCTGGCGACTCCACCGAGCCGATGGTCTTCTCGACCTCCCGCTGACGGCGCTCGGCGGCCTCTCCGCCTCGCGCTGGCGGCGCTGGCTTCCTGACGGCCTCGCGCCCAGGCGCTCGGCCTCCTTCGACGCTGAGCCGCCTGGCGGGCGGCCTCCTTCTCCAGTGCCTTCTGGGCGGCGGCGTCGGCCTTGGCCTGCTCCCTTTGGCGGCCTGCTCGGCGGCGCGAGCGGCCTCAGCGGCCTCGGCGTCGGCCTGACCCGCTGGCCAGCAGCTCGTAGGCGGACTCCCGTTGTCCACGCCCGTGGCGTACTCGGGCTTGAGCGGTGAGGAGGCCAGCACCTGAGTTGACGGTGCCGTCCTGGGCCGGCCCCATGACGGCGGCGGGCACGTTGATGACCACCGGGGCCACCGGCGCCGGGCGTCCCTTCTCGTCCAGGACGCTGACGACGGCCTGGCCGGTTCCCAGCGACGTGAGCACCCGGTTGAGGTCGACCGGGCTGACCGAAGGTGGAGACCGCCTTCTTGAGGTTGGCGGCGTCGGCCGGGGTGTGGGCGCGCAGGGCGTGCTGGACCCGGCTGCCGAGCTGGGCCAGGACCTCGTCGGGAACATCCGTGGGGGACTGGGTGATGAAGACGATGCCCACGCCCTTGGAGCGGATGAGACGCACCGTGCGCACCACGGCCTCCAGGAAGGCCTTCGAGGCACCGGAGAACAGCAGGTGGGCCTCGTCGAAGAAGAACACCATGGTGGGCTTGTCCGTCGCCGACCCGGGCAGGGTCTCGAAGAGCTCGGCGAGCAGCCACATGAGGAAGGTGGAGAACAGCGTGCCCTGGGACTGGATGTCGACAGCTCCAGGGCCGAGATGACGCCCGGCCGTCAGGAGACCCGCATGAGGTCCCGCACGTCAAGAGCCGGCTCGTCGAAGAAGGCCCGCCGCCAGCGGCTCCAGGGCGGCGATCTCACGCAGAATGACCCCGGCCGCTCGCCGCCGAGACACCGCCGATGGTCTTGAGCTCCTCCTTGCCGGCGTCGGTGTTCGTCAGGTAGTCGACGACGGCGCGCAGGTCCTCAGGTCCAGCAGGGCTAGCCCCCTGGCCGTCCGCCCAGTGGAAGACGAGCTGGAGGGCGGAGGCCTGCGTGTCGTTGAGACCCAGGACCCGCGAGAGCAGGATCGGCCCGAACTCGGTGACCGTCGTGCGGATCGGAGTGCCGCTGATACCGCCGCCGGAGTCCCTCCGCCGAGGTTGAACAGCTCGATGGGGAAGGACTGCCCCTTCCAGTCCTGGACCGGTGGAGCTCGATCCGGGAGGCGATCTTGTCGTTGGAGGCTCCGGCCTCGGCCCGAGCCGGTCAGGTCACCCTGACGTCGGCGAGGAACACCGGGCACGCCGGCGCTGGACAGGCCTCGGCCAGGAGCTGGAGCGTGACGGGTCTTGCCCGTTCCGGTCGCCCCGGCCACCAGCGCGAGCCGGTTGAGCAGCCCCAGCTGGATGCCGACAGACAGTCCCTTGACAGCTGCCGGGGCTCACCGCCGGAGAGCGTGTCGAGGTAGGTGCCCACCGGCAGGGTGGGGAGGAGAAGCTGTAGCCGGCGCGGACGTCGGCGTGCACCCGGCCTCCTCGGCGTCAGGCCCGGTCTCGCCTGAGCCTCGTGCTGTGGGGCCTCCTGCGCGATGCGACCGCGGGAGCGGCGGGCCGTCAGCGGAGTCAGCGGGAGCGACGGCGTCGGCCGGCTCCGTGGAGGCTGCGGCCGGAGTCTGTGCTGGCGTCTGCGGTCTCTGCTGACGTATGCTGCCCGGCCGAGGCGGGAGTGGAGGCGATGGCGGCGTCGAGGGCGGCTTGAGCGGCGGCTCGCCTCGCAGCGGCTGCTCGGCGGCGGCCTGTGCGGCCTCGGCCTTGGCGCGTGCGATCTCAGCGAACTCGGTCATGGAGCCATCGTAAACGCCGAACCTGCCAGCGCGCTGACCTGGGTGCAGGCCTGTCGTCCGGACAGCCTCAGACAGGGTCTCGCCAGGTCCGCTGCCACTGAGCTCGTTCAGAGCGCTCACAGGCGCAGACCTTCATCTACCAGGGGAACGGAGAGTGGAGTTGGTACGCGTTTCTGGTCGTGCGGGCGGACGGAACTCGGTCGAACAGGTAGCCTTCGGGTTTTCGATGTCGAGACCACGCGTCCGATCCGCCCTTGCCCGTCCTGTGCCGCGAGGTTTGCGCGTATGTTGCTGCGTTGTCGTCGGAAAGAGTCTCCCGCGCCCTCGCGGGAGCTGCTGCTTCACCCGGTCCACGATCGGGCATGAGCGCCATGCGGATCGCCCTCTTCATCGACGACTACCTGCCTCCGGTCCACGGCGTGGCCACTCCACCGCGGACCTTCCGCGCACTGGAGCGCACATGGGTCACGAGGTCTACGTGGTGGCGCCCATGCTCGAGGGCTGAGGAGACGGACGACCACGTCATCCGCCTGCCCTCCTCGCGCTACTACGTCTTCGACAGTCGCGAGGTCGCCACCATCTACCCCGGTCTGGCCAGGCGCTTCGACGCCTACGACTTCGACATCGTCCACAGTCAGACCCAGTTCAGCCTGGGGGTTCTGGCCCACTGGGTGCGCAAGCGCCAGGACATCCCCACGTCACCACCATTCACACCTCTACACCGAGCTCATCGACTGATCACCCGCTGGCCGTGGTCTCCGGACTGCTGGCCCTGTCCGTCGCCTTCCCGTGGCGCTCAAAGTCGCTGCCGGTCCTGCCCCGACCCCACCGCGACTCCATCAAGCACCTCAACAAGCGCGACATGAAGACGGCGCTGTCCCGCCAGGGATGGCGGCTGACAGCGGCCTTCGCCAACAAGTGCGACGCCTGTCTGTCTCCCTCCCAGCACCTGGCGCAGATCCTCATCGACGACGGCGGCCTGACCGCCCCTGCATGGTACTGCCCAACGCACTGACCCAGCCGCTACCGGCGGCCGCGCCGCCGACTCGCCCATGCGCTAAGGCGCGGCGAGAAGATCATCATCTGCGTGGCCCGCCTCAGCCCCGAGAAACGACGAGATGACGCTCATCGAGGCCATGCCCCACCTCGCGGGCATGCCGGTCAAGCTGGTGCTGGTGGGGACACGGCCCTCCCAGGAGGAGCTGGCTCAGCGCGCCGAGGAGCTCGGAGTCGCCGACCGCGTGGTCCTGGCCGGCAAGCGCTCGCCCGAGGAAGTGGCCGCCCTGCTCAAGCAGGCCGACGTCTTCTCCCTGGCCTCCTACCACTTCGACAACCAGCCCATGGTGTTCCTGGAGGCAGCCGCCTCCGGACTGCCGATCGTCTACTGCGACGAGCGGATGACCGAGTGCCTCACCGAGCGCAACGCGATCCTCACCGACGGGATCGAGGGGGAGGACTTCGCCCGGGTCTTCGCCTCACTGCTGTCCGACGACGACCGGCTCGCCAAGCTGTCCGACGGCGCTGTGGAGGCGGCCCGGCAGTTCGACTCCGAGACGATGACCAAGCGGCTCACCGACCTCTACAGCGACCTCCTCATCTCCCGCAGCGCTCGACAATCTGGCAACGGTTAGCCGTTAGCAAGGGGGCCCGGCCGGCGCCATGACGGCCGGAACCTGTCTGATGAGCGTGAGGGATGCCGATAAGGTAGGCAGCATGTCGCTCGCCGTCGTCACCGACTCCGCCGCCTGCCTGACGGAGTCCTTGGTGCGTGACCGCGCGATTGAGGTGGTCCCGCTCCACGCCGTCCCCGGTGAGGACGGCGGGCACGGCACCACGTCGCGCCCCAGTGTCGAGGAGCTGACGCAGGCCTACCGCCGTGCGGCTCAGCGAGCCGAGGAGGTCCTGGCTGTCCACATCTCCTCGACCCTGTCCGGAACCCTGGACAACGCCCGCACCGCCGCAGCGCGGCTCACCGATGAGCACGGCACCGGGCAGGGCGGGACAGAGAGGCGCAGGCGCCCGCAGTGGCTGCGCGTCGTCGACTCCGGCACCAGCTCCGGAGCGCTGGGGCTCGCGGTTCTGGCCGCCACTCGCGCCCACGACGCCCGCCGCGGTGCGGCACTGGCTCAGGCCAGCACGGCCCGCTCCTACCAGTACTTCATCGTCGAGGACCTGGGCCGACTGGCCCGCTCGGGACGGATCGACCGCACCACCGCACGCCTGGGCGGGGCGCTCGGAATACGGCCGGTCCTGGCCCTCACCCGCGACGGGATCCGTGCGGTGGAGACCGTGCGCGGAGCGGCCCGCGCCAGACGGCACCTCATCGAGCAGGCCGTTCGTGCCGCCGGCGGGACCGCCCTGTCCGGGCCCAGGCACCCCGCCGACCCGGTGCGCCTCGTCATCCAGGGCGACGACGCCGACATGCTTGAGCAGCTCGAGACCGACCTGCAGGAGGCCATGGAGGAGGCGGGAGCCATCGTCACCGAATTGCTCACCCTCCCGATCGACGAGGCGACCCGCACCCATGTGGGACCCGGTGCCCTCGGCATCGCCGTCGCCCCCGACCTCCGATCCCACTGAATGACGAGGGGCACGGACACCTCACCGTGCCCACAGCGCCATACGACGGTCCCACAACGATCCCCTGGTTGCCACAGGCGGCCGGAGGCGCCCCTTCCACAGGGCAGCTGAGCATCCGCGCGGCAGACCCGCTCACCACCTACCGTCACAGTCATGAGCGCCAGGAAAGGTATCGGGAACCGGTCCCTGGACGACCTTGTGCGCATGGCCTGCTCAGCCGATCCCGAGGAGCCCGTTCGCCGGCCGCGACGCCTGGCGATCGCACCACGAGCGGCCATGGTCGCCGGCGCCGTTCTCCTCGTCCTGGCTCTCGTCCTGGCACTGCGGACCGTCCTGTCCTCCACCGGCTCCGGCAGTGAGACGAGCTCGGCCACCGCCGCCGCTGGGACGGCCGCATCGATACGGTCACAGGCCCCGGCCACGGTACCCGTCACTGCGTCCGACGCGGCTCGGGACGGCGCCGTACCAGGCGGTCCCACCGCCGGAGTCGGCAACGTCTTCGTCCACGTCACCGGGGCGGTCGCCAGACCGGGCGTCGTGACGCTGCGGGCGGGAAGCCGTGTCGCCGACGCCGTCGACGCCGCCGGGGGAGCGACCGCGGACGCGGACACCGAGCAGCTCAACCTCGCGCGTGTCCTGAGCGACGGCGAGCAGATCCGGGTGCCGCGCGTCGGCGAGGTCCTGCCCGATCCCGCCCCTCAACCCACCGGGACCGCCGGCCCCGGGGCGGGAGCAGCCTCGGGCAAGCCCGGCGATGGCGGCGCCTCAGGAACGGTCAACATCAACACGGCCTCCGCCTCCGAGCTGGAGAAGCTGCCCGGCATCGGCCCGGCCCTGGCCCAACGGATCGTGGAGTACCGCGACTCCCACGGGCCCTTCGCCAACGTCGACGCACTCACTGACGTCCCCGGCATCGGCAAGGCCAAGCTGGAGGCCCTGCGGGAGCAGGCCGCCGTATGAGTGAAGGCCACAGCGTGAGTACCTCCCGGGCACCGTGGGACGACCCCGCACTGTATAAGAACCTGCGTCAGGAGCAGGACCGGCACCGACGCCGCAGGCGACATGCGCACGCGACCTCCTCCAAGGTCCCCGAGGCCCTCGACCTGCGCCTGCTCGCCCCAGCAGTCACCTGCTGGGCCAGCGCATGGTGGTCCGTCGGACGCGATGGATCGGCGGCATGGAGACCGGTGCTCCTCCTGGCTGCCGGGTACGCCGCCCTGGCTGCGGCACTCGTCGTGCCCGTGCTGCGCTTCCGGCCACCGCGCCACCGGGTCGACCCGCGTCCCGGAGCCCCGGAGCAGGACCCGCGAACCATCGGAACCATCAGCGCCAGCCTGCTCGTGTGCGCCCTGTGCGCCGCAACGGTCCTGGCCATCAGCGCCGCCCACCTGTGGTCCCGTCAGCGTGACCCGCTGGTCATGGCGGTGGCCTCCGGACAACCGGTCACCCTCATCGGCACCGTCTCGCAGGAGCCGCGGGTATCGGCCACCAGCCGCTCCACCCTGGTCATCACCGCCCTCGACGTCGAGCAGGTGGAGGGAGACCCGTCCCCTGCGCGCCACCGTCCTTGGCGACAAGCAGTGGCTGAGCCTGCCCATGGGCACCTGAGTCCAGGTGCGCACGCGCCTGAGGCCCACTGACCCGGCCGCGCCGAGGCGGCCATCGTCCCTAAAGCGCGCAGTCCTCAAGGTCCTCAGCCCACCGACCGGGGTGCTCGGAGCCGTCACCAGCATCTCGCTCTGGCCTCGCCCGAGGCCGTCGGGGGCACAGGGAGCTGGAGGGGCGCAGGGCGCAGGAGGAATGGGGAGGAGGCGGGTGTCTGGCCGCCAGGGCGCCCGGGCCTCGTGCCCGGCGTCGCCCTGGGCGACGACCACGCCCTGCCGGCCCAGGTACGCGAGGACATGCGCACCGTCTCCATGACCCACTTGACGGCCGTCTCCGGGCAGCATGTCGCCATCGTCCTGGGCCTGGGCCTGGCAGCCCTCGGGGTGCTGCCCCGGCGGTGGCGGGCACTGCTCGGAGTAGTCCTGCTGACTGCTCTCGTGGTCCTGGTGCGCCCTCGGGCCTCCGTGCTGCGAGCGGCCACCATGGGGCCGTCATGCTCCTGGGCGTCGTCGCCGGACGTCGTACCGCCTCCGTGCCCGCCCTGTGCGCGGGCGCCATCGTCCCTGCTGCTCATCGACCCCGGCAGTCCCGGGACTACGGATTCGCCCTGTCGGTGGTGGCCACCGCCGGATCGTCATCGGCTCCAAGCCCGTCGCGGTCCGCCTCTCCGGTCGCCTGCCCAGGTGGTTGGCTGCCGCCGTGTCCCTGCCGCTGGTGGCTCAGGCCGCCTGCGGGCCGATCTCGTCCTCCTCCAGCCCTCGGTGGGGTCTGGTCAGTCCCTCGCCAATCTGCTCAGTGAGCCGGCCGCCGTCGTCGCCACGGTCAGCGGGCTCCTGGCCGCGTTGATCTTCCCGGTCTGGCCCGCGGCTGCCACCGTCGTCGCCTGGCCGGCGCTCGCGGCCTGCTCCTGGATGGTGCGGGTCGCCGGGTTCTTCGCTCACCTGCCCGGTGCCACGCTGCCCTGGCCGGCCGGCCTCACGGGCGCCCTGGCACTGGGGGCCTGCGAGATCGGGGTCCTGATCCTGGCGGCTCCCCGCGCCCGCCAAGCCCCTGAAGGAGGGACTGAGACGGATGACCGGCCCGCTCATGGCAGGCTTGCCCCATGGCAGCGACCCGAACCTCCCGCTCCCGGGGCCAGCGCAACGCGCCGGCTGGAACTCGCTGGGACCAGGCCCATCTGGCGCCGATCGTCCTCATCCGTGCCGGCGAGGAGGTCCTCGCCGACCGTGCGGTATCGAGTCTTCTGGCGCAGGCCAAGGCCAAGGACCCGACCACCGAGGTCACGCGCCTCGAGGCCGCCACCACGAGCCCCACCAGCTCGACACCCTCGTGTCGCCCTCCCTGTTCGGTGAGCCCCGGCTCGTCTATGTCCCCGCCCTGGAGCAGATGACCGACGCCCTCCTGGCCGACCTCCTCGCCTACGTGGGCGCCGCCGACCCCGAAGTCAGCGTCATCCTGCGCCACAACGGAGGCCAGCGGGGCAAGCGCCTGCTCGAGGCCATCAAGGCCTCGCCCTACCCGACCATCCAGTGCGACGCCATCAAGAACGCCAGGGACAAGTCCTCCCTGGTCGTAGCCGACGTGCGCCGCGCCGGGCGGAGCATCGCCCCCGAGGCCGTCGGCGCCCTCGTCGACGCCCTGGGCAGCGACGTGCGCGAGCTGTGCTCCGCCGTCGACCAGCTCCTCGCCGACACCCAGGGCACCATCAGTGCCGACCACGTGCGCACCTACTACGCCGGGCGCATCGAGGCCACCGGCTTCACTGTGGCCGACGCCGCCGCGGCCGGCAACACCCGGCCGCCATCACCGCCCTGCGCCACGCCGTGGCCACCGGTACCGAGCCGGTGGCCATCGTCGCAGCCCTGGCGATGAAGGTGCGCCAGCTCGCCCGGGTCGCGGCCGCCGGGGGGAGGCGCATGAGCCCGGCCGAGCTGGGCATGGCCCCCTGGCAGGTGGATCGGGCCCGCCGTGAGCTCCAGGGCTGGTCCGACGACGCCCTGGCCACCTCGATCCTGGCAGTCGCCCGGGCCGACGCCGAGGCCAAGGGGGCCAGCCGTGACCCCGTCTACGCCGTCGAGCGGGCGGTGCTCACGATCTGCGACGCCCGCCGCTCCGGTACCCGCCGGCGCTGAGCCGCCCCTCAGACCCGCATGGCGGCCAGTGTGAGCGCCGTGGCCATCGCCGCACACGCCGCCTCGTACCCCTTGTCCTCGTCCGAGCCAGGCCCGCCGCAGCGGGCCAGCGCCTGGGCCTCGTCGTCGCACGTGAGCACGCCGAAGCCCACCGGTACCCCGGTGTCGAGCGCCACCCGGCTCAGCCCGTCGGTCGCGGCCCGGCACACGTAATCGAAGTGCGGGGTGCCGCCGCGGATGACGACGCCCAGCGCGACAACCGCCTCGGCACCGCCCCGCGCGGCGGTCGCGGCGAGCACCGGAAGCTCGAAGGGAGCCCACCGCCCGCACGACGCTCGCCTGAGCCCGGCCTCCTCGACGGCGCGCAGCGCCCCGGCGACCAGGCCCTCCATGACGCGCTCGTGCCACTGGGCGGCGACGACCGTCACCCTCATGCTCCGCGCGTGAGGTGCGCTCTGCTCAGGTGCCCCGGATCCGCTCATCGTGTCTCTCCCTCGTTCTCGTCGGTCTTGTGCCAGGGCGCATCGTCGGCCGTCGCCTCACTGGGCGGCACGTCCGTGCGGGACCCGTTGGGCTCGAGCCCGGTGAGCAGATGGCCCTATGCGGTCGCGCTTGGCGCGCAGGTAGCTGAGGTTCTCCCCGTTGGCGAAGGTCGGCGTCGGCGTCCTGGAGCGGACGCTCACGCCGTAGTGCTCCAGGCCCGCGACCTTGTCCGGGTTGTTCGTCATGAGCTCGACTGAGCGCACGCCCAGGTGCCGCAGCACCTGGGCGGCGGTGGCGTAGCTGCGGGCGTCGGCCGGCAGCCCCAGCGCGACGTTGGCGTCGAGGGTGTCCATTCCCTCCTCCTGCAGCGCGTAGGCGCGGAGCTTGTCGATGAGCCCGATGCCGCGCCCCTCGTGGTCGGAGGCGTAGACGAGGACCCCGCGGCCGCGGGCGCCGATCGCCTCCATGGCGGCGCGCAGCTGTGGCCCGCAGTCGCAGCGCAGGAGGACAGGACGTCGCCGGTCAGGCAGGCAGAGTGGACGCGGGTGAGGACGTCCTCACCGTCCGCGACGCGGCCGCACACGAGCGCGAGGTACTCGGTGCCGTCGACCCTGCTGCGCAGGGCGTGGGCGGTGAACTCCCCGTGCGCGGTGGGCAGGTGCGCGAGACGGCCTCCTCGACGAGATCCTCGTGCAGCCACCGGTGGCGCTCCAGGTCGCCGACCGTGATCATGGGCATGGCGTGGGCGTCGGCGAGCTCTCGCAGCTGGTGTCGGCGCGCCATGGTTCCGTCGTCGTTGACGACCTCCACGAGGACGCCCACGGGCCGGTTGCCCGACAGGCGCATGAGGTCGACGGCGGCCTCCGTGTGACCGCGGCGCGTGAGGATTCCGCCCTCGCGCACGCAGGGGAAGACGTGGCCGGGGTGGACGAGGTCGGTCGGTGCTGAACCCGGGTCCGCCAGGACACGGAGGGTACGTGCCCGGTCGGCGGCGCTCACGCCCGTGGTGACGCCCGTGCGTGCGTCGGCGCTCAGTGTGAAGGCCGTCCTCTTGGGATCGGTGTTGTGCTCGGTCATCATGGGGATGCCCAGGCGGTCGAGCTCCTGGGCCGTCATGGGTGCGCAGATGATGCCGGTCGAGTGCCGGATCGCGAAGGCCAGTTGCTCGGTCGTGGCGGTCGCCGCGGGGAGGATGAGGTCCCCCTCGTTCTCCCGGCTCTCATCGTCGACGACGACGACCATCCGGCCCTCACGGAGGGCGGTGAGGGCGTCCTCGACGCTGTCCATACGCGTGTCCGGGCGCACGCTCCTCGTGCTCAGCATGCCTGCCGCTCCTCCTCGCTCAGGTGGGCGCCCAGAAGACGCTCGGCGTACTGGCCCATGACGTCGACCTCGAGGTTGACCCGTTCTCCCGGCCGCCTCGTGCCCAGAGTCGTGCGTCGCAGCGTCTCCGGGATGAGGCCGACACTGAGCGACGCCCCTGCTCCCGGCGTGGGGGAGACGTCGGGGGCGGCGTCGTGCCGGGCTTCGTTGACGTCATCGACGTCGACGACGGTCAGTGACACCCGTCGAGGGCGACCGATCCCTTGACGGCGACGTAGCGGGCGATCTCCCGCGGCAGGCCGATGCGCAGGAGGTCCCAGTGCTCGCCGTGGTGGCGGCCGAGGACCTCGGCGGTGGCATCGACGTGACCCTGAACGATGTGCCCGCCGAGCCGGTCGGTGGCGCGCAGGGCGCGCTCGAGGCTGACCGGGTCTCCCGGCACCTGGGATCCCAGGGTGGTGCGCGTGAGAGTCTCCGCCAGCGAGGTCGGCGGTGAAGGCGCTCCCGTGCATGGCGGCGACCGTCAGGCAGCACCCGTTGACGCTGATGGAGTCGCCCAGGCTCGCGTCCTGGGTGACGGTGGGCGCCTCGATCGTCAGCCGGGCGCAGTCCTTGACGGTCTCGAGCCGGACGACGCGTCCGAGCTCCTCGACGATTCCGGTGAACATCAGTGACTCTCCTCGGTGTGGCGGCGGATAGGGGGATGAGTGCGGTCCCGGTGGTCCGGGCGCTGAGCGCTGTGCCGCGGCCTCAGGGACCGCAGGGGCGTCGGGATGGGCGTCGTCGGCTCAGGTCACCGGAGAGGCGGACGGCGAGCTCGTCGCCCGCGCCGAGGACCTCGATGCGGGATGACGCAGCCGCAGGGCGTCGGTGATCGTCGTCGCCCCGAAGTCGGCGACGGCGGCCGGTCCGCTCCCAGAAGCGTGGGGCCGTGTAGGCGACGACCTCGTCGACGACGCCGGCGCGCAGGAAGGCTGTCGCGAGGGTCGGGCCTCCTTCGAGGAGGACGTGGCGGATCTCGCGCTCGGCGAGCACGGCGAGGACGGTGCGCGGGTCATGGTCGGGCAGGAGGAGGTAGTGGTCGTCGGCGAGCACCCTGGAGGTGGGAGGTAGGCGCCTGGATCCGACGACGACGCGCAGCGGCTGGAGGTGAGCCGGGGCGGGCTCTCCCGTCTCGTCGCGGACTGTGAGGGCCGGGTCATCGGCGAGGGCGGTGCCGGTGCCCACCATGACGGCGTCGCACTGACTGCGCAGGTGGTGGGCGTCGCGGCGGGCCGCCGCCGGGGTGATCCACCGGCTGGTGCCGTCGTCGGCGGCGATACGGCCGTCGAGGGTGGCGGCGAGCTCCACGTCACCATGGGGCGGCCGCGGGTCACGGCGAGGAGCCACGGGCGGTTGAGACGCGCGGTGTCCTGGGAGCACAGCCCGCGCCGTACCCGCACGCCGGCGGCCTCCAGCGTCGCCGCACCGCCTCCGGCCTGCTGGGTCGGGTCGTCCTGGGCGTAGATGACCTCGGCCACGCCTGCGGAGAGAGCGCCTGGACGCACGGGCCGGTGCGGCCCTCGTGGTTGCACGGCTCGAGGGTGACGACGACGGTCGCTCCCTGGGCGGAGGCGCCCGCCGCGGCGAGGTTCGCCAGCGCGTCGACCTCGGCGTGGGCGGTGCCGGCGCCACGGTGGTGGCCCTCGGCGAGGACGTCGCCGTCGGCGGAGAGGATGACACAGCCGACCCTGGGGTTGGGGGCCGGGCGGGGCGTCGGGGGAGGCGGCGGCCCGGAGGGCGCGTCGCATCGCGGCCGTCTGCACAGGGGGTGAACGAGGTCATCCGGTCCTCTCCCTCGGGTGCGCTGGGGAGAGACACCGTCACGCCGGACCCGCCGGGTGCACGGCACCCGGCACGGCATTGTGTGTCCCGTGTGCGCTTCCCATCCGGACTCTCACCGTCGGTCCAGGAGTTCCACCTGGTCAGCCGGTCGCTGGATGCGACCGGGTCGCGGACTGTCACCGCCGGTTCGGACTTTCACCGACCCCAGAGCACACGAGCTCATCTCGTTGGAGAGAATGTACCGCGCGCGAGTGCGCTCGGCCGCCTCCCCGCGCACATGTGACCAGCCCCACCTCGGCAGGGTGTCCGACCCGAGCCTGTTCTCATACGTGCTCGTGCGTGGTGGTCGCGGACGACGCTCCCAGCTCGGGCGTCCGGATGCGGGCGGCACCGCGGGCAGGCCGCCTGCGCCCGGGCCTCACTTCTTGCGGTACAGGGACTTCGTGGCGAAGACCGGCCTCGTTCGTCACCTGAACACCCAGCGCGCGGAAGATGCCCTCGTCCACCGACCCCAGGATCGTTGAGGTGGACGTCGCAGCCCCGCAGCGTCTCGAGCTGGTCGAGGGCCTTGCGGGCGTTGTCGTCCCCGTTGGCGGACACGGCCAGGGCGATGAGCACCTCGTCGGTGTGCAGGCGCGGGTTGCGGCTGCCCAGTCCCTGGGTCTTGAGCTTCTGGATGGGTTCGATGGAGGCCGGAGCCAGCAGGTCAACACCGTCATCGATCCCGGCCAGGACCTTGAGGGCGTTGAGCAGCATCGCCGAGGAGCATCCCAGCAGGGCCGAGGTCTTACCCGTCACGATGCGCCCGTCGGGCAGCTCGATCGCCGAGGCCGGCTCGCCGGTGGCCGCCGCCACCTCCAGCGTGGGCGGCACCACCGGACGGTCCTCCTTGCTGACCCCCACCTTGGCCATGAGCAGCGCGATCCGTTGGGACTGGACGGGGGCGATGACCTCGCGCTTCTCGGTCACCAGGGCCCGGTAGTAGCGGCGGATGATCTCCTGGCTGGCGGCCTGCCGGCAGGCGTCGTCGTCGCTGATGCAGTTGCCGGCCATGTTGACGCCCATGTCCGTGGGGGAGGCGTAGGGCGATGATCCCAGGATCTCCTCGAACAGGCGGCTCAGGACCGGGAAGACCTCGACGTCGCGGTTGTAGTTGACGGTCCGGACGCCGTGGGCCGCCAGGTGGAAGGGGTCGATCATGTTGACGTCGTCGAGGTCTGCGGTGGCGGCCTCGTAGGCGATGTTGACCGGGTGGTCCAGCGGCAGGTTCCAGATCGGGAAGGTCTCGAACTTCGCGTAGCCCGAGGAGATGCCCCGCTGGTGGTCGTGGTAGATCTGGGACAGGCAGGGTGGCCATCTTGCTGCTGCCCGCGCGGGGCGGTGACCACCACGAGGTCCCGGCTGGTCTCGATGTACTCGTTACGCCCGTAGCCCTCCTCTGAGACGATGCGGGCGACGTCGCCGGGGTAGCCGGGAATGGGGAAGTGGCGGTAGACAGTGATGTCCAGCGCCTCCAGCTTGCGCTTGAAGTCGTGGGCCTGGCGGTTGTCGTCGGTCCACTGGGTCACCACGACGCTGCCCACGTAGAGCCCGTAGCTGCGGAAGGCGTCGATGTGGCGCAGCAGGTCGTCCTCGTAGGAGATGCCCAGGTCCGCACGGACCTTGTTGCGGGCCAGGTCCTGGCGTTGACCGCCATGACGATCTCGACCTCGTCGGCCAGCTCGGCGAGCATGACGATCTTGTTGTCCGGGGTGAAGCCCGGCAGTACGCGCGAGGCGTGCATGTCGTCAATGAGCTTGCCGCCGAACTCAGATAGAGCTTGCCGCTGAACTGGGCGCGGCGCTCCGCGATATGGCTGGACTGCATCCGCAGGTACTTGTCCCGGTCGAATCCGATGCGCAATGGGCTCTCCTTGAGGCGGTCTGATGAACGTGGTGAGGGTCAGGGAACGAGTGCGGGAAAAAGGGGAGGGCGCCTCCCCGATGGGAGGCGCCCTTCAGATGCTCACTGCTGCGGTGGCCCCAGATGGAGGCGACGCGCTTGGCGAGCTTGGACCTTGCGGTTGGCGGCCTGGTTCTGTGGATGACACCCTTGGAGACGGCCTTGTCCAGCTTGCGGGAGGCGGCCCCGAGGTGCTCGAGCGCGGCGTCCTTGTCACCGGCCTCGACGGCCTCACGCACGCGGCGCACTGTAGGTCTTGAGCTCGGACTTGACGGACTTGTTGCGCAGGCGGGCCTTCTCGTTGGTCTTGATGCGCTTGATCTGGGACTTGATGTTCGCCACGGTGAAACTTTCTCGCGTCTGATTGGTCGATGGCCGGAGAGAGGGCTCGCGCCACGGGCTGACATGAGGGTGGTGGGGCACCTGGCTGACCCGGTCGCCGGACCCCGCAGCCGGCCAGGCCAGAGGTCCAGTAGGCGACTGTATCATTCGCGATCCCCGCGGCCCCAGGCGCGAACCGGGGCGCAGGCGTGAGGTGCATCGCCCCTCGGGACGGCGTGCTCGGGGCCCTCAGGCGTGGTGACGGCGCAGGGCCGCGATGACGCCGTCGAAGACCCTCCCGGTCCATCGTGGCCCCTCTCGGCGCACTGCGGCCGGCTCCACCAGGAGCAGACGGTCGAGGCGCACCTCGCTGGGGCGGCCCTGACGATCCCAGCTGCCGGTGCCGACGTCGTGCCAGAAGCGGCCCCACCTCGCCTCCTGGGCGGCGTCGCGGTCGTGGTCCTTGCTCGTCATCTGGGCCACGACGAGGCTGGGCCTCGTGGCGGGCAGGACCAGTACCGGCCGGTCCTTGCCCTGGGCGGGATCCTCCTCGAAAGGGACCCATGTCCACACGACCTCGCCCGATCGGCGTCGCCGTCGGGATCGGGGGAGTAGCTGGCAGGCAGCCCCAGGGAGGCGACGTCGTAGACGCCGGCCCCTGTGACGAAGTTGTCGAGGACTCCGGAGCTGCGAGTGGGGCGGAGCCGGCCGCGGACCAGAGGACGGCCGAGAGGATGATGCTTGAGCGCGCTGTTTGGGCCGGACCGCCTCGGCGGAGCCGGCTGCCGTGCCTCGGGAGACGCCCGATGGCGTCGAGGGCTTCTGGGCGAGTGCGTCGCTGACGGCCTTGGAGGCGGTGCGTCCGAGCAGAGTGAGGATCCGGTTGAACAGGCTGGCCATGGGCGCCACCCTACCGCCGGGCGTCAGGAGGTTCGCAGGCGACTCGGCGGTCCTCCCCGGCGTGGTGAGAGGGCCACCGGTCATGCTGCCGATTACGGCTGGTGCGGTGCGGCGCCCGAGAAGCTCAGGGGCGTGGGATCCTGCGGATAGCGTGTCCTGCGCGAGCAGGAGATGGAACCGTTCGGCTGGATCGCGACGTCGTCATCGCTGATCCACCACGGACCGCCGCTGCCCATGACACTCTTCAGTGTGAAGCCCGCGGGAAGCCAGGGTCGCAGAACGACAGAGGTCGGGTGCACGAAAGTCGTGATGCACCTGACCTCTGTCGTTCTGTTGTCCGCGCTCCTAACGAGGTGCTGCGTTCTCAGCGGGCTTCTGCACGGTTGCTGTGATCTTCTGAGGGGTGTTGTCTGCGGAGGTCGTGACGGTCGGTGAGAAGGAGTAGGTGTGCTCGCCCGATCCCGGGGTCACCGTGGTCGTTCCAAAGCTCAGATCGAGGTACGAGCCCTCCGAGCGCACCAGGTAATCGATCTTGTAGGTGATGCTCAGATGCTCCGGGGTGCACGTGATGGCGTCGACCTGTCCGGCGCTGTCCCCGTATATTCCGTAATAGAGGTGCGCGAAGTATCTGAGGTCTGACTCGCTCAGCTTCCTGGTCCCATTTCCGGTCGGGGAGTCGTAGAACGATGCCGTACCGGCGACCCGGTCGCTCGCGAGGCAGTTCCACACCCACTGACCGGGGGCGGAGTCGGCCTCAATGGTGACGGTGAGGTCCTTCTTCGGTGCGATGGTCGAGGGGACGCGCAGGCCCCAGGTGAGGCAGTCGGCGCTGGTGTCCGAACCCTGGCAGCCGGTGCCGCTCGAGTTGTAGATTCCGGAGGCGATGACGCTCTCGGAGGCGGGGGCGGCCTGTGCCGGCGAGGGAGGAGTAGGCCGGCGACGAGTAGGGGAAGGGCTGCGGCGACGCCGGTGAAGCGTCGCCAGGATGAAGCTGGTCGTCGTTGTCGCAGATGCATAAGCAACCTCTTTTCCGGGGTAGCCGGGACGGAAATGACTGCCCAGTTAATATAACGTGGTGCACGTCACTCGTAAAGAGGGGTTACTGCCCCTGACTCTCAGCCATCACCCTGCAGGTGACCGGTTCAGTGCCGGCGCGTGGCCTCCTTCATGGCGGCGGTGAAGGCGACGAGCTCGCTGCGCAGCGCCCCGAGCGCGTAGTGGCGGCGCTCCTCGCTGCCGCGCTCACCGTGCTCTCCGGAGGTAGCGGCCACGATCTCGGGGGCGTAGCGCTCCACGATCTTGACCGTGGCCGAGCTGCTGATCGCGCCGTCGGCGCCTCGCGGCGATCGCCTCGCGCGACCTGATCCGGCGTGGAGATGCCGAATCCCAGCATGACGGGGGCGGCGGCGTCGGCGCGCAGGCGCTCCACAGACTCAGCCAGCCCCACGGTGGACGAGGCCCTTTCTGTGCCGGTCACGCCAACCCGGGAGACGGCGTAGACGTAGCCCGGGGAAGCCGCCGCCACCGCGTCCAGGGTCTCGGCGGCGGCCGACGGCGACGCGATGTGAGACGGCGTCGACGCCAGCCCCTCAGCGGCCCGGCTGAAGGGGCTGATTCACGGATCGGGACGTCGGGCAGCAGCACCGAGTCGATACCGGCCCGCGCGCACTCGGCGTAGAAGCGCTCCAGGCCCATCGCGAAGGGGACGTTGCCGTAGATGAGCATGCCGATGGGCAGCTGCGGTGGCGTCGGCGCACCCGCGCGACCACTCCAGGCAGTCGCGGAATCCCGCTCCGCGGCCAGGGGCCCGCACGTGGGCCTTCTGGATCGTGGGGCCGTCAGCGACCGGGTCGGTGAAGGGCACGCCCAGCTCCAGGGCGTCGGCCCCGCCGGCGATGAGGGCCTCGATGACGGCCTCGCTGGTGGCCGGGTCGGGGTCGCCGACCATGCACGAAGGGGACGAGCGCCCTCGCCGCGCTCCTGAGGGCGGCGAACATCGCGGGATAGCGGCCTCGTCAGAACTCCTCGTCCGCGGGCCGGTGGTCAGGCCGGTGCTCGCGGCGGTGCTCGAGACCGGCGTACTCGGTGCGCTTGCCCATCTGCTCCACTCATGCGCGAGGCCCGGGCCACGGCGCCGTCGGTGGAGAAGCGAGCCGCCCAGCCGTGCCCGCACCTGGTCGAGGTCCTTGTCCCCGCGGCCGGACAGGCACACCAGCAGGATCGGGGGCTCGTCGCCGTCGGGCACCTCCCGGGCCATGGCCAGGGCCTGGGCCAGGGCGTGCGCCGACTCCACGGCCGGGATGATCCCCTCGTGGCGCGACAGCAGCCGGAAGGCCTCGATCGCGTCGTCGTCGCTGATCCCCACGTAGCGGGCCCTGCCGGTGTCCGACAGCCAGGCGTGCTCGGGACCCACACCGGGGTAGTCCAGGCCCGCCGAGACGGAGAAGGACTCCTCGACCTGGCCCTCGGAGGTGCGCATGAGGTAGCTGCGCGCCCCGTGGAGGATGCCCACCAGGCCCTTGTTGATGGGGGCGCCGTGCGGGACGTGTCCAGCCCCTCACCGGCGGGCTCGACGCCGACGAGCTCGACGCCGGGGTCGTCGATGAACTCCGCGAACATGCCGATCGCGTTGGAGCCCCCGCCCACGCAGGCGATGACCGAGTCCGGCAGGCGCCCCGTGAGCCCCAGCACCTGGGCGCGGGCCTCCCGGGAGATCACCCGGTGATACTCGCGCACGATCGTGGGAAGGGTGGGAGGGCCGGCGGCCGTTCCCAGCAGGTAGTGGTGCTGGCGAAGGACGCCGTCCAATCTCGCAGCGCCTCGTTGACGGCGTCCTTGAGCGTGCCGGCGCCGCTGTCCACCGGCACCACCGTGGCACCCATGAGCTCCATGCGCTCGACGTTGGACGCCTGGCGCACGACGTCGGTGGCCCCCATGTGATGGTGCAGTCCAGCCCCAGCAGGGCGCAGACCATGGCGGTGGCCGTCCCGTGCTGTCCGGCGCCGGTCTCGGCGATGATGCGCTGCTTGCCCATCCGCTTGGCCAGGAGGGCCTGGCCCATCACCTGGTTGCCCTTGTGGGCGCCGCCGTGGACCAGGTCCTCGCGCTTGAGCAGGATGCGGGCGTTGCCCTCCAGAGGCAGGTTGCGCAGCTCGGTGACGGCCGTGGGGCGCCCCAGGTAGCGGGTCATGAGCGTGTCCAGCTCGGCGGCGAAGGCGGGTCCGCCTGGGCATCGATGAAGGCGTCCTCGAGCTGGTCCAGGGCAGGAATGAGCAGCTCGGGCACGAACTGGCCGCCGTAGGGGCCGAAGAACGCGGGGAGGCGCGGGTGGTGCTCCGCCTGCCCGCCCTCGCCCGGCTCCTGGCCCGACGACGCCGCGTCCTGGCTCTGGGGCTGTCCGTCCCGCTGGGGCAGCGGGACCGCGGTGGCCAGATCCCGGGCGGCCTCGGCCGGGTCCGGGGCGCCGGACAGGGACGAGCCCACCAGGAGGGCGTCCACCAGGCCGGACAGGCGCCGCACGTCGTCGGGCGCGCCGACCCCCGACTCGCCGACGAGGACCACCCCGGCCGGAGCCAGCGGGGCCATCTCCTCGGTGCGCGCCAGGTCCGTCTCCAGGGTGCGCAGGTCGCGGTTGTTGATGCCGATGACCTCGGCGCCCAGCGCCGCTGCCCGGTGCATCTCTCCGGCGTGGAGACCTCCGTGAGCACCTCCATGCCCAAGGAGTGCGCCAGCGCGGCCAGCTCGCGGTAGACGTCGTCGGGCACGACCGAGAGCATGAGCAGGACCGCGTCCGCCCCCAGGCTCCGGGCCGCCAGCACCTGGACCTCATCGACGATGAAGTCCTTGCACAGGACGGGTACGTCCACCACCTCGCGCACGGTCGCCAGGTCGTCGAAGGAGCCGTTGAAGCGGTCGGGCTCAGTGAGCACCGAGACCGCGGCGGCGTAGGGCGCGTACTGCGGCGCAGTGAGGCCGGGTCGTAGTCGAGCGGATGGTGCCGCGCGAGGGCGAGGCCGCCTTGCACTCCATGATGAGAGCCGGCTGCGAGCTGCGGCCCTGGCCGCTGCGGGTGCGCAGGGCGGCGGCGAAGGAGCGCTGCGAGCGCGGCAGATCCTCGGCGCTCAGGTGCCCGAAGCGGGCGCAGCTGCTCGATGCGCTCACGGCGCGCCTGGACGATCGAGTCCAGGACCGTGCCCGTGGGCGATGAGCCGTGCCTCAATCGGCTCACGGTGCGCGCGCTCGCCGGGGCCCGGGAGCGGGAGCCGGCATCCACGGAGTCAGTGGGGGCGGTGTCGGGGTGGTCACGGTCTCTCCTCAGGCCCGCTCGGCGGCTGAATCGCCGGCCAGATCACTGGCTTTGGTCATGGACTCCAGGTGGCGGGCCACTTCGCCCGAGCGGATCTGCTCCAGCGCCATGGCGGTCCCGTCGGCCAGGTTGTCGGCAGGGCCGGCCAGATACAGCAGGGCGCCGGCGTTGACGGCGATGGCGTCGCGGTGGGCGGGCCTTCCCTCACCGAGATGGCCTCACGCAGCAGGCGGGCGTTGTCGGCCGGTTCCCCGCCCAGCAGCTCGGCCAGCTCGTAGGTCTCCACCCCCAGCTCCTCGGGCGTGACCTCGTAGGCCTTGACCCCGCGGGGAGTCGCCTCACGCACGAGGGTCGGCCCGTGGACGGCGATCTCGTCCAGGCCCGAGCCGTGCACGACGAGCGCTCGCTTGCGCTCCAGCTGAACCATCGCCTCGGCGATCATGTCCAGCATGTTCGGGTCCCACACGCCCATGAGCTGGAAGGTCAGGTGAGCCGGATTCACCAGCGGACCCAGGACGTTGAAGATCGTGGGGGTCGCCAGCGCCCGGCGCACCGGCGCCACGTGCCGCATCGCCGGGGTAAGCTTCCTGGGCGAACAGGAAGGTGAAGTGGTCGCGGGCCAGCAGCTCGACCGCGGTGGCGGCTCCACGTCCAGAGGCGGCCCAGCTCGGCGATGACGTCAGCCGCCCCGTCTTGGAGGAGACGGCCGGGTTGCCGTGCTTGCTACCGCGATCCCCATCGAGGCGGCCACAGGCCCGCCCGTGGAGATGTTGATGGTGCCCACGCCATCGCCCCCGGTGCCAACGACGTCCACCAGTGGGAAGGTTACCCGATGGGAAGGCCCGCGGCCGGCGGAAGGCGCTGCGGCCCGGCGACCTCCTGGGGCTCCTCGCCGCGGGCGTGCAGCGCCGCCAGCAGCGCCGCCGTCTCTGCCTCGGACAGGTCCCCGGCGCCCAGGGCAGCGAGACCGTGGAGGCCTCGCTCGCGGGTCAGGCGCCTGCCCTGAACGACTTCGCGCAGCAGCTCGTGGGCCTCCTGCGCCGCTGGCAACATGCGTGCCGTCCGCAGCGGCGGGGGCCGCGCTGTTGGTCTCCTCATCGGTCTGTGGCTCCTTCACGGGTGGTTGAGGGCTTGGGGCGCTCGGGGATGATTCTGCCCGAGCGGTGCGGCAGCTGTCGGGATCTGCGGGACAGCGCGGGGACGGCGTGGCTCAGGGGGTCCGAGCCAGGTCGGCGGTGATGGCCTTGAGCAGGGCAGGTCCCGCGGGGTGAGGATCGACTCAGGGTGGAACTGCAGCCCGACCGCCGGTACCGACCGGTGCCGGGCCGCCATGACGATGCCGCCGCTTCCGCCGTCGTCCACCGGTACGGTGCGGGCCAGGCTGACGAGGGCCTCGGGCAGCGTGCGCGTGCCCAGGGAGTGGTAACGAGCCACGTCCAGTGGTCCGCCGTCGAGCACTGTGAAGGCCGGGTCGGTGCGGCCCGCCTCGGTGACCTCGACGCGGTCGGAGCGGCCGTGGACCGGACCCACCGGGGCGACCCGCCCGCCGCAGGCCTCGACGAGGGCCTGGAAGCCCAGGCAGATGCCCAGCGTGGGAATCGCCTGATCCAGGGCGGTGGCGATGAGCTCCATGAGGCGGCCGACGTCGCCGGGTAGCCCGGCCCGGGGGACAGGCACAGGACCGGGCGGCGCCCGGCCTCGCGCTCGGCCTCGGTGGGCTCGAGGGCGGCGAGCACCCGAGAGGCCTGCACGTTGTTTCGGTAGACCTCGATCTGGGAGCCGAGCGTGGCGAACTGTTCGACGAGGTTGTAGACGAAGGAGTCGCGATTGTCGAGCAGGACCACGCGGGCCGGAGCCTGGGCCGCTGCGGTGCTGCTGCCCTCGGGGTGCTGGCTCACGTCCTGTCCGTGGTGCTGAGTGCTGGTGATGGCCATGGCTCAGGCCTCCTTGCCGGTCGGGTCGATGACGAGTGTGGCTCCCTGGGCTGCGGCGACCGCCTCCAGGACGGCGCGGGCCTTGTGGACGGTCTCGGCGGCCTCGGCCGCTGGGGAGGATGCCGCCATGATCCCGGCCCCGGCCTGGACCAGAGCGCTCCCGTTCGTCACGAAGCCCGAGCGGATGACGATGCAGGTGTCCAGCTCGCCGTCGCCGCGGATGTAGCCCACAGATCCGCCGTAGGAGCCGCGGCGCACGCCCTCGGCCTGGCGGATGAGCTCGGCGGCCCGCAGCTTGGGAGCGCCGGTGAGGGTTCCCATCGTCATGGAGGCGCGGAAGGCGTCCAGGGCGTCCAGGTCGTCGGCGAGCTCACCGGAGACCTCCGAGACCAGGTGCATCACCCGGCTGTAGCGGTCCACGCGCAGAAGGTCCTGGACGCTTCGGGTACCGGGGCGGCTGACTCGGGCGACGTCGTTGCGGGCCAGGTCCACGAGCATGACGTGCTCGGCGACCTCCTTGGCATCGGTGCGCAGCTCCAGCTCCAGGCGGGTATCACGCTCGTGGTCCACTGAACCGTCGGGGTGCAGCCCGCGCGGCCGGGTCCCGGCGATCGGGCGGATGGCGACCCGACCGGTGCGTGCCGAGTGCAGCAGCGCCGACTCCGGGGAGGCGCCGAAGAGCTCGAAGTCCGGGGCGGCCAGGTAGAACATGTAGGGGCTGGGGTTGGCGTGGCGCAGCACGTGGTGGCCGGCGTGTCCGGGCAGGCGATGGTGAAACCGCGCGAGGGCACCACCTGGTAGACATCGCCGTCGGCGATGTAGCCGCGCATCTCCTCCACAACCGCCTCGAAGTCGGCATCCGAGGTGGTGGGCACGGCGCGCAGGACCGGGGAGTCGGCTGCGGCCGTGGGCGAGGCCGGAGCCTGCTCGGCTGCGTCGGCTGCAGTGTCGATGGCGCCGGCCAGCGCGTCCATGCGTCGCTCCAGGCCCGCGGCGTCGACCGAGGCCCCCACCAGGGTCGCCTCCTGCGTGGGGTGGTCCACGACGAGGATGATGCGAGCGTCGTAGAAGAGGTAGTCCGGGCAGGTGTTGGCGCCCTGGGCCACCTCGGGCAGGCGACTCGAAGGTGGACAGGTAGTCGAAGGCGAAGGCCCCGGCCTCCAGCGGCAGGTGGGGATGGTCGACCTCAGCCTGGGCCAGCACCCGCAGGGGCTCGATCGTGGACAGGGCCGTCAGGCGCTCAGCGCTCCTCGAGGGCGGGGTCGTCGTCGGCGCTGGTGGGCAGGGTGAGGGTGAGCCGGCCGGGGAGCGGTCGGTGACGTGCTCGCCCAGGTGCTCCTCCAGGCGGGTCAGGGCCGCGAGGCCCGTCGGGCCCAGACGTTCTCGCCGTCGACGAGGTCCAGGGCCTCGGCGGTCACGGTGCCGCCCCAGCAGGTCAGCCTGGCCGAGGCCTCCAGGATGGCGACCGTGGTGCGCGAGGCCTTCGTCGTGATGTCGGCGCTTTCCAGCAGCACGCAGTCCACGGGGCGTACAGCCGCGTTGTCGTCTGCCGGGTTGCGGGTGGTGCGCAGCAGGCCGGCTCGGGTCAGGTGCTCCAGCAGCGCCGCCGTCGGAGGGGTATCGCACCGGGCGCGTGAGGACAGTGGGTGAGGGCTGCAGACGGCGTGGCCTGAGGTGCGGTGTCTGACACGGTGGGTGGCATGGGGCCTCTTTCCTGAGATCGTGGGTCAGGCGGGCCTCTCACTCATGCGTCGGGCGGGCCCGCGGTGAGCGAGCCGGTACGTCCTAGCGCGTCAGGATGGCGGCTCGCCTCAGGGGAGCCACCACCAGGTCGTGCGCCGTGTCGTCATGGCGGTCACTCTAACCCTGCCGGCCCCGGGAGACGAAACCGGTCTCACCAGCCGTCTTACCGACCGCCTTGCCGGTTGTTGTTCCAGCCGCCGGCCGACGGTCTGACGGGCACGCTCGCCGGCTTGACGGAGTGTCGGTCCGGTTCTCGGTGAGCTCTCCGGTGGAATCGTCACTGTGACGACGCCGGTGGCGCATCATGATGAGTGCGGCCAGGACCGCGGCGGCCAGGATGATGACGACGCGGCCGATCGGGCCGGTGAGCCAGGCCGTCACGATCGCCATGCCGATGGTTGTGTAGACGGCCGCCCAGACGATCGCCCCGGCGGCTGTGGCCACCACGTAGCGGCGCAGCGGCATGCAGGCCACGCCCGCAGAGATCTGGATGAAGCTCTGCAGGCCGACGGTCAGGAAGGACATCGGTATGGCCAGCACGCCCCAGCGGGCCGACCACGACTGGGCGCGGGCGTACATGGGCGACTCGAGCAGTGAGGACCACCGGGTGCGCGCAGTTCCCGCCGTGACGCCCCGGCCGATCCAGTACATGGTGTGCGAGCGCATCATGCCCAGGCACCAGAAGAACAGGAACACCCAGGGATAGGGCAGGCTGTGGATCCATTCCAGCATGCGAGGAAGGCTAGCCTAAGTCGATCGGTGTCCAGTTGTGGAGTCTCCTACGCCTGCGCCTACGGGAATCAGCCGGCGGCCGCACCTTACACCGTGGGCGGGCCCGCCGGGCTGGGGCGGCGGGCCGCCGTCGTGGGACACTTGGACCAGACCCACGCCAGTTTTGAGGAAGAGCCAGGAACCGATCTCCGTGTCACCGATCCCCACACCAGAGCAGATGACCAGCGTCCAGCCCGCCGCCACCGAGCAGGCGCGGTTGCGCAACTTCTGCATCATCGCGACATCGACCACGGCAAGTCCACCCTGGCCGACCGCATGCTCCAGGCCACCGGCGTCGTCCAGCCCCGCGACATGCGCGCCCAGTACCTGGACCGCATGGACATCGAGCGCGAGCGCGGCATCACCATCAAGTCCCAGGCCGTGCGCATGCCCTGGGCCATTGAGGACGGCGACGGTGTCACGCGCGCCTACGCCCTCAACATGATCGACACCCCCGGGCACGTCGACTTCTCCTACGAGGTCAACCGCTCCCTGGCGGCCTGCGAGGGCGCGTCGCTCCTGGTCGACGCCGCCCAGGGCATCCAGGCCCAGACCCTGGCCAACCTCTACATGGCCATCGAGGGCGACCTGACCATCATCCCGGTCCTCAACAAGATCGACCTGCCCGCCGCGGAGCCGGAGAAGCACGCCGAGGAGATCGCCTCCCTCATCGGCTGCGACGTCGACGACATCCTCAAGGTCTCCGGCAAGACCGGCCAGGGCGTGCCCGAGCTCCTGGACCGGATCGTCGAGACCGTCCCGCCTCCGCACGGCGACCCCGGCGCCCCGGCCCGCGCCATGATCTTCGACTCCGTCTACGACACCTACTGCGGCGTGGTCACCTACGTGCGCGTCGTCGACGGCGCCCTCAAGCCCGCGAGCGCATCGAGATGCTCTCCACCGGGGCCGTCCACGACCTGCTGGAGATCGGCGTCATCAGCCCCTGAGCCCACGCCGTCAGGCTGGCCTGGGGGCCGGCGAGGTCAGCTACCTCATCACCGAGGGTCAGGACGTGCGCTAGTCCAAGGTCGGTGACACGGTCACCTCCGCCGCGGCCCCCGGCCGCCGAGCCGCTGTCAGGGCTACCAGGACCCCAAGCCCATGGTCTTCTCCGGCCTGTTCCCGGTGGACGGCTCGGACTTCCCAGCCCTGCGTGACGCCTGGACAAGCTCAAGCTCAACGACGCCGCCCTGACCTACGAGGCCGGAGACCTCGGTGGCCCTGGGCTTCGGCTTCCGCTGCGGCTACCTGGGCCTGCTGCACCTGGAGATCATTCGCGAGCGCCTGGAGCGCGAGTTCAACCTGGACATCATCTCCACCGCCCCCTCCGTGGTCTACGAGGTGACCATGGAGGACCGCACCACGCACACGGTGACCAACCCAGCGAGTTCCCCGAGGGAAAGGTCGCTTCCGTCTCCGAGCCGGTCGTGCGGGCCACGATTCTGACCCCCAGCGAGTTCGTGGGCACGGTCATGGAGCTGTGCCAGTCGCGCCGCGGCACCATGCAGGGCATGGACTACCTCTCCGAGTCCCGCGTGGAGATGCACTACGTGCTGCCGTTGGCGGAGATCGTCTTCGACTTCTTCGACGCCCTGAAGTCGCGCACCCGCGGCTACGCCTCCCTGGACTACGAGATGGACGGCTCCCAGGACGCCAACCTGGTCAAGGTCGACATCCTGCTCAACGGGGACAAGGTGGACGCCTTCAGCGCCATCGTCCACCGCGACTCGGCCTACTCCTACGGCGTCATGATGACCAAGCGTCTCAAGGACCTCATCCCGCGCCAGCAGTTCGAGGTGCCCGTGCAGGCGGCGATCGGCACCCGGGTCATCGCCCGCGAGACCATCCGGGCCCTGCGCAAGGACATGCTCGCCAAGTGCTACGGCGGCGACATCACCCGTAAGCGCAAGCTGTTGGAGAAGCAGAAGGAGGGCAAGAAGCGCATGAAGGCCATCGGTCGGGTCGAGGTCCCCCAGGAGGCCTTCATCGCGGCCCTCGGCGCGGACACGCCCACCGGTGCCAAGCCCGGCAAGTAGCGGCGAGCGGCAGGCAGGTACGGGCACAGGACGACTCAAGGCGAGGACGTGCGGACCAGGGAAGGATGGGTACCGACATGGCTGAGATGGCAGGGAAGAACACGGAGAGCACGGTCGAGTCGGCATTGAGCGACGACGGTTCCGGCCTGGTCCTCACCCGCGAGCTGGCCCGGGTCCTGGGCGAGCCGCACGCCGGCGCCGACGGCCGCCACCATGACGAACCCTCCCCGTTCCACGACGGCGACCTGGTGGGAACCGTCAGCGCTGTGTGCGCCGTCCGGCGGCTGCGGCCCTGACGCCGGCCCGGCGGGCGTCTCAGCGATCCACAAGGGCGCCGTCGACGGCCCGGTCGAGGTCGGCCGGACCGGGATCGTCACTGATGAGCATGGGGATCGCGCCCACCACGGCGGCACTGACAAGGCCCTCTACGTCATGAGCGCCGCCGAGCAGCGCCACTGGTCGCAGGTCCTGGGCGGTATCGAGCCGGGCCGGCTGGGGGAGAACCTCCTCATCGAAGGTGATATCGACGACGTTGAGATCGGCGCGATCCTGTCCATCGGCGACCCGGCCGCCGGAGGAGTGCGGGTCAGGGTGACCGGTGTGCGCAACCCGTGCGCCACATTCGCCCGCGGCGTCGGCAGGGCGGACTGGGTGGAGGTCTTCTCCGCGCGCAACCGGGTGGGCGTCTACCTGGCGGTGCTCGCCGAGGGCGTGGTGAAGGTCGGCGACGAGGTGCGCGTGGTCGCATCCCCGGGCCACCGGGTCACCTGCCGGCGCTGGTTCGCCCACCACGACCCGCGCGACGCCCAGGGGCTGCTCAACTCCGAGATCTTCGGCAACTGCGTCATCGCGCCCTTCACCAAGAAGTACGTGCGCGCTGCCGCCCACGAGCAGGTCGGCTGACGGTGCTGCTCAGCACCGGACGCCACCAGGCAGACGGTATCGAGACGTCACAGAAGTAAAGGACCCAAGGCCCGTATGGCTCAGCACCACCCGCCCCGCTCCCACGCCATCCACTCGCGGGTGCGCTCCTTCTCACGCGCCGGCGGCAGGCTGCGCCCCTCCAGGCCGAGGTCCCTGGCCGAGCTCGGCCCCCGCTACGTCGTCAACGTGCCACGCGCCGACGCCGTACGCACCGTGTCCCCGAGCTTCCGCCTCGAGCCGGACCGGCTCTTCGGGCACGTGGGTCAGGTGCGGCCGCTGATCGTCGAGGTCGGCTCGGGCAGCGGCGAGCGCTGCTGGCTCACGCGGCCGCCCACCCGGGTGCGGACTACCTGGCGGTGGAGGTCTGGGAGACCGCGATCGCCCGGCTGGTGACCTCGATCCACCGTCAGGGCCTGCACAACGTGCGTGTCGTTCCCGCCGACGCCTCCCAGCTGCTGGCCACGGCCCTGCCGGTGTCCTGCGCGAGCGAGGTGTGGGTGTTCTTCCCCGACCCCTGGCGCAAGCCCCGTCACCGCAAGCGCCGCCTGGTGACCACTGCCTTCGCCGATTCGGTGGCGCGGGTACTGCGTCCCGGCGGCGTGTGGCGCCTGGCCACCGACTGGGCCGACTACGCCTGGCAGATGCGCGACGTCATAGAGGACGTGGCGGCGCTGCCCACCGGCCTGCGGCCTGACGCGACCCTGCCCTACTTCCGGCACGACGACGCCGGCGCCCGCCCCGACCTGGGGGTCGAGACCGCCGAGGAGGGGAGCCTGGGCAACGGTCTGGACCCGGGGTCCCCGGCGGGCGTGCGCGGTGGCTGGTCGCCTCGCTACGAGGGGCGAGTCATGACCCGCTTCGAGCAGCGGGGGCTGGATGCCGGGCGCACGATCCGTGACCTGACCGCCGTGCGTACCGAGGTGGCCTGGATCCCCGAACGGGGCGCCTCCATGCTGGAGCGGCTGGAGGCGGAGGGACAGGCCTGGGACCACCTGGAGTCCCAGCCCTGGCGCCTGCAAGAGGGTCGAGGCGACGGCCTGCTCCACCCGGCGGACCGGCCGTGAGCGCAGCCGCCAGGCTGCCCCGCCGTGCCTGGCTCATGCTCATCGTCGTCGGCTTCCTCGGGTTCTGCGCGGTGCTACGGGCGCCGGTCGGCGTCATCCCGCCCTTGTTGACGCGCCTGGGGCGGGACCTGGGCATGGGGGAGGTGGCACGCGGTGCGCTGACCTCGGTGCCGATCCTGTGCTTCGGACTGCTCACCCCGGTGGCCTCGCTCGTAGTGCGTCGTCTCGGCGTCAACACCGCAGGCCTGCTCACACTCGGAATGGCTCTGGCCGGGGCGCTGCTGCGCTCGGCCGGAACGACCTGGGCGGCCTTCGCCGGAACCGTCATCATCGGGGCGGGTCTGACGGTGGGCAACCTGGTGGCTCCCATGGTCATCGGCCGCGACTTCTGGCACCGCACGGCGCTGATGACCGGCCTGTACTCGTCGACCTGCAACGTCATCGTCACCGCCGCCACCGCCCTGGCCGTGCCTCTCGCACTCGTCATCGGCTGGCAGGGCTCGGCCGCGGCCTGGACCGCGGTCCCGGTCCTGCTGGCCGGCGCCATGTGGCTGTGGGTCTTCCCTCCCGGCAGTCAGACACCCCGGCAGCGCCTGCGGGAGCGATCGGGCATGTCCTCCTGGGTGACGGAGAGGCCCTGGTCCGTCCGACGTCGTCCGGCCCCGCCGTCTGGAGACGCCCCCTGACCTGGGTGATGGCCGTGGCCTTCGCCGCCCAGACCTTCTCCTACTACGCGATCGCGGGATGGCTGCCCACGGCCCTGGTCGACGAGCTCGCCATGAGCGAGGCCGGCGCGGGCGTGGCCGCCTCCGTGTTCTCCCTGCTGGGAATCGTGGGGCCCCTGCTGGTCCGGGTGATGTTCGAGGCACTGCGGTGGCCGGCCGGCCGGGTACTCGGTGTCATCTGCGCCTGCTGGTTGACGCTGCCGATCTGCCTCGCGGTGGCTCCCGGCTACTGGCTGGTGCCCTGCATGCTCTCCGGCATCGCGCAGGGAGCATTCTTCGCCGCCCTGTTCACCTTGGTCATCCGCCGCTCGGAGTCGGTCGACGAGAACCGTCGGACCACCGCTGTCATCCAGACAACCGGCTACTGCGTGGCCGCGGTGGGACCCGTGGTGATGGGCTGGGTCCATGAGCGCAGCGGGGGCTGGGTGGCCCTTTCGCCATGGTGACGGGGGTTCTGGTGCTTATGACCGTGTGCGCCCAGATCGCGGCCCGCACGGGCGAGCCCGCCAGAGGTGAGCGAGTCGTCCCGACCAGTGTCCTGGAGGACGACGAGCAGACCAGCGCTCAAGGCGGCGCAGCATGAGCCCGGCCCAGCCGGTGGGCGAGCCCCTGCCGGGAGTCGGGGAGCTGCCGCAGCGGGTGGCCGCGCCCTGCGCCGGACGGGAGCGAGCGCCCGTTCTCGGTAGTACCTGCACGTGCCCTACTGCCGGGTGCGCTGTGGCTACTGCGACTTCAACACTTACACGAACCTGACCATGGGGCAGGGCGCCTCGGCCGAGGACTTCGTGGGCACGCTCACCGGCGAGCTGCGCGCTGCACGCAGCGCCATGGACTCTGCGGGCCTGCCCGTGCGCCCGGCCCAGACCGTCTTCGTGGGTGGGGAACACCCACCATGCTGCCCGCCTGCGACCTGGCGACCATGCTGGAGTTGGTGCGCGAGTGCTTCGGCCTCGCACCGGACGCGGAGGTGACCACGAGGCCAATCCGGACTCCGTAGACGAGGCGGGGCTGGCGGCCCTCGCGGAAGGTGGCTTCACCCGGGTCTCCTTCGGGATGCAGTCGGCCGTACCCCACGTGCTGAAGGTCCTGGAGCGCACCCACGAGCCCGCCCGGGTGCCCCGCGTGGTGGAGTGGGCGCGGCGGGCGGGCCTGAGCACCTCCCTGGACCTCATCTACGGGGCACCGGGGAGTCGCTGGAGGACTGGCACGCTCCTGGACGCGGTCACCCGATCGGCCCGGACCACGTGAGCGCCTACGCCCTGGTCATCGAGGAGGGCACCAGGATGTGGGGGCAGGTCCGCCAGCGGGCGAGCTGCCGATGCTCGAGGACGACGACGAGGCCACCAAGTACGAGATGGCCGATGCCGCCCTGCGCCAGGCCGGCTACGAGTGGTACGAGATCTCCAACTGGGCGCGCCCGGGCGCCGAGTGCCGCCACAACCAGGCCTACTGGCTCGACTGGGACTGGTGGGGCGCCGGACCCGAGCCCACTCCCACCTGGGCGACGTGCGCCTGTGGAACACCAAGCACCCGGTCGCCTGGGCCGGGCAGATCGCCACCGGCCACCTGCCCGTGGCCGGGCACGAGGTCATCGACGCCGACTCCCGTGAGCTGGAGCGGATCATGCTGGGCATCCGTCTGCGTGAGGGCATCGAGCTGGCGAGCCTCAGCGACCCGTCGGGCGGCGTGCTCGACGTCGTCGGAGCCACCCCGCCGCACCTGGTGCCCGTGGTGGCGGGTCTCGTGGCCGATGGGTTGCTCGACGCCGGCGCGGCCATGAGGGGGCGGGCGGCCCTCACCCTGCGCGGCCGCCTCATGGCCGATACCGTCACCCGCGCCCTGACCCAGTGAGCCTGTGCTCGTCGATCCAAGTGCCGGGTGGATTGAAGGACGTTGCATCCACGATCGAAGGAGTCCCTGCCGTGCCGTCCATCTGGCTCAAAAGCAGATGTCGCAGCAGGCGGGGTACTACCGGCCTCTGTCTCCGTATCAGGATCAGCCCTCGCACAGCGGTGGGAACCGTTGAAGAGATGAAGACGGACGTCGGATGCCGGCGATGGCCGGCATGAGCGCCCTGTCATCTACGGCAGCATCAGACGTGTCTGTGAGGGTGCAGATGTTTGAGTGCTCTCGTCCTCCGACAGCATGTACTCCTGAATCGCCTGGAACAGCTCAGGCGGCAGCTCCACGTGGCCGAAGCGTAGCTTTGGTGCGACGTCGCTCCAGCCCGGCAGGGTGCGCAGAACATCAAGCGGCACTCTCGCGACCGGCGTCTGCCACTCGATGTCGCGTCGATACGGGACAAAACCGGGAAACATCTCGTGCTGGTAGACCTCGTCTCCAGCGACCACTCCGCAGGCGGTGATCGCCTGGCAGGGCCGGTTCGACCTGAACTCCTGCTTCGGCGAGTAGTAGAGGAGGTAGTCGCCTCGTCGCATACGTTGAAGTGGTGCCTTCTTGCCGTGGCACAGCTGGCAGAACCCGTCAGCCACGCCCAGGGCCACATGATCCTTTGAGGCGACGCCAAGCCAGTATCTCATCGTGCTGTCCTTCCTGTCGTGTCGGGTTCGGCCTGCACGCCGACGAGTGGCCGGTGTGGCCGCCAGGGCTCACTCGGCCGCTCGCCGGCGTGAACGGCTCTGGTCACGACGCCTTCTCGTGAACGGTCATGGCGTAGCCGTCCGGATCGGCGAAGGTGAACGTCAGACCGAAGGGGCTGGGAGCGGGATCGGCCAGGATTGCTGTTCCTGAGGCCTCGAGCGAGTCGTGCAGCTCCTGAACCGCGTCGCAGCGCAGCCAGAGTGCCACCCCGAGACCGGGACGGGGATCCTCAGAGAGATCAACTCCGGGCAGGGGCTCGCGAACCGCGAAGGGGATCGGCGTTGTGGCGAAGAGGACGGCGCCAGGAGGTGAGGCCGGGGCGCGGCGCAGTCCCAGGGCGTTCTCGTAGGGGCTCCGCGGAACGCTCGAGGTCGCTCACCTGCAAGGCGATGAAGTCCGAGGCCGGTGACGGTCATGGAGATCTCCTCTCAGACGATGTATGTCAGGTTTCTGACATGTCGAGAGTATGTCAGAATACTGCTATGAGTCAAGACGACCCAAGGGAACTCCTCGGCTATCAGCTCAAGCACGTTCAGGCTGCGCTTCGAACTCGCATGGATGAGGCACTCCGCCCCCTGGGACTGAGTGCTCCGCAATACCTCTGCCTCGAGTTGCTCAGCCGCGCTCCGGGAGCCTCGACCTCCGACCTCGCCAGGGAGGCCTTCGTGACCCGCCAGACCATGAGCACGCTCCTGCGCGCCTTGGTGGATCGAGGTCTGGCTCAGCGTGCAGCCCAGGCGCCTTCCGGTCGTGCGCTGCCTCTGCAGCTCACCCCCGAGGGGCGGAGCCTTCTCAAGGAGGCGTCGAGGGTGACGGTGGAGATTGAGCGGGTCATGATTTCGCCGCTCAGTGAGTCCCAGCTGCGCGCAGTGCAAGAGGCACTGTCGGCCTGCATCGCTGCACTCGAGGAATGATGCTGACGTTGCGGGATGGTGGGCTGGAGAATATGGCCTGGAGCAGGAGGGAGGTCATTGTGGTCGTCGACCGTCTTCGGGTGGCTCAAGATCTCCCTCAGTCGGAGCGCATCCAGGAGGATTTCAGGGGGCGGTGACATCCTGACTGAATGACTACTCCGCAGTATCCAGGATATCCAGGCGACGGTTCCCAGTCCGGCCACAACCCTCAAGGTGGAGGTGTCCCGGGCTACGGGGTGCAGCCCGGCCACGGTGGCAATCCGCAGGCGGGTGCCGCTCCGGGGTATGGGCCGCAACCCGGCTACGGAGAACAGCCGGGTAGCAATCAGCAAGCCGGTGATGGCTCCCAGTCAGGAGGTGCTTCGGGTTACGGCCCCCAAGTCGGTGCGGCCCCGGGCTACGGCCCCCAAGTCGGTGCGGCCCCAGGTTACGGCCCTCAGCCCGGCATGGCTGCCGGGGGAGGGATGCCTCCCTACCCGGGGGGTGCCATGGGTGGCGTGCCGATGAGTGTTGGTGACGGCCTGTCCTGGGCCTGTTCCAAGTTCAAGGAGAACGCGCTCATTCTCACTGTTGGGATTGGTCTGTGGACTGTCCTCTCGAGGGCTGGGGTCGATGCCCGATTCACCATCAACGACCAGGAGTATGGTTTCAGTACGGGAATTCCTTTTGGTAACTTCATCTCCTTTGTTGTTGGGCTGTTCGCTCCCATCGTGATCGCCAACATGTCGCTCAAGGTGGCTTCCGGACGGCCTTTGGGATGGAGTGACCTTTTCTCATTCCCGAACTTGGGGGCGGGTGTTTTAGCAGTCTTCCTCAGTACACTCGCCACGATGGTCGGCATCTCCTGTGTATCGTCCCCGGTATCATCGTGGCCTTCCTGCTCTACTACTCTGTCTACTTCACCGTGGACAAGGGCGTGGACGGTATCGAGGGGATGAAGGCCTCCTGGGGCGTTCTGTCCAGCCACGTCGGCGAGCTCCTCCCCTTCGCCCTGATAGGTGTCGGTCTCTATATCCTTGGTGGGATCACCCTCATCGGCTGGCTCGTGACGGTGCCGTTGGTGGCGCTGATGACCGCTTACTCCTACGTACGCATCCGGGGCTACGACGTCGTTCGCTGATTCACTACTTCCACCGCTCTGCGCCCCGCGTGCCTTGGCCTGCGGGGCGACCACATCGTGGAGCTGGAGGCTGCGCAGCTCGGCTAAGTGAGGGCCGACGACGAGCCTCGCCGTCATCCCGGAGACCTCCTGCACGCCCTAGGGACCTCCGTGCCTCCGAGCTCCTCCGCCCAGACCCCCGCGTCGCGAGATGACCGCCCGCCCTCATCCTGGCGAACCTCAGCTTTGTACCCACCCTCCCAAGCCGTCCGTTCCTTCCTGCGAGTTCCTCTCCGACCGCGTCATCGAGATGCACCCCTCTGTGGCGCCCCGTCCTGGAAGGCGTGATCCTACAGGTGCGCCCGCACGTGCCTCAGCCGCCAAAGTACGCCACCGTCAGCGCCCAGGACGGCAGGCCAGCCGCTCCGGCTCCCGCTCATGCACCCAGCAGCGCCGCGGGTGAGCTCGCTCCAGCGTGAGCTCGGCCGAGTCGGTCAGGTCCGCTGTCGCCATGCGCCACGGGCAGCCGTCCTGCGTCGCGTCATGGGTGAGCTCATGGAGACCGGCTGCCGGCGGATCGCCCTCGTCCCCTCTGCCCGCAGTACGCCGCCTCTCTCGGCGGGCACGCGTCGTCGACGAGGCCGCCCGCCATCCTGGGTCCCACGCAGCCAGCCCGAGCTGCACCATCCGCTCACTTCAGGCCGCCCCGGCCTGCATCGAGAGCCTCGCCACCGCCCTGGAGCAGCACTGGCAGGTCCGCAGCCGCCCCGGCCCGCCGCCGGCAGGCGCCTCCTACTGTCCTTCACTCCATTCCTCAGGCCATGCGACGACCGGAGACCCCTACGCGGTGAGTGCAGGCGCACCGTTGAGGCGCCTCTCGCCAGCAGCTCGGCCCCGACGGGCTCGCCTCACCTTCAGTCCGTCTTCGGTCCGCCGCCTGTGGATCGGGCCGGCCTACCATCGACACGGTCGGCGAGCTGGGGCGCGCCGGCTGCCCCCGCCTCGACATCATCTGCCACGGCTTCTTCTCCGACTGCCTGGAGACGCTGGAGATCAACCAGCTCAACCGCGAGACCTTCACCACTGCCGGAGGCGGCAGCTTTCACTACATCCCTGGGGCAACGACTCCGACGGCGCCGTTGCCACTCTGGTTGAGCAGGCCGGAAACGTCCTGACCGGCTGGATCTGAGCCGGCCGGTCCCTCGCTCCGTCATCGGCCCTGCAGCCGGTCTCAGCACGAGAGACCACAGGGCCTCACCGGGGAAACCGCTGCACGGGACGGTATGGTGACGTGAACAGCCCCGATTCTGTAAGGAAGTCGCCGTGCATCTTGAGTGGTGGTCCGTCCTGCCCTTCGCGGGCATGCTCGCCTGTATCGCCGTCCTGCCGCTGATTCCGACCACGGCGCACTGGTGGGAGAAGCACTCCAGCCAGCTGCTCATCGCCGTGAGCCTCGGTGTGCCGGTGGCCGCCTGGATGTGGGTGCTCCGGAGGCTGGGAGGTCGTCTTCGCCGCCGTGGCCGAAGTACCTCCAGTTCATCTGCCTCTTGTTCTCACTGTTCGTGGTGCTCCGGGGCATCTTCCTCAGGGCGACATCCGAGCCACGCCCCTGCTAACACGATCTTCTGGCCATCGGCGGGGTCATCGCCTCCTTCGTGGGCAGCACCGGTGCCGCCATGCTCCTCATCCGGCCCCTGCTGTCCGCAATGAGGGCGCCGCTGCACCGGGTGCACACGGTGCTGTGCACGATCTTCATCGTGGCTAACTGCGGCGGTCTGCTCACGCCCCTGGGCGACCCGCCCTGTTCCCCGGGCTTCCTGCGCGGCGTTCACTTCACCTGGACCTTCAACCTGCTGCGCGAGTACCTCTTCGTCAACGTCATGCTGCTGGTGAGCTGCTTCGCCCTGGGACTCCTGCTACTCCCGGGGAGCCCGCCAAGGCCGTGCACGACTGACGACACCGAGATCGAGCCGCTCGGCTCGAGGGCTCGCTCAACTTCGTCTTCTTCGCCGTCATCATTGCCGCCGTCGCCTTCGCCCCGTCCGTGACGTCCGCCATCGAGGAAGGCACGCCGCCCTGGCCGACTGGATCCCCGTGCGCGAGTTCATCATGCTCGCCGCCGCTGCCAACTCTACTTCCTGGGAAGCCGCGAGGGTCCGTTTCGGGACAACCAGTTCACCTGGGGCCCCGATCGCCGAGGTCACCATCCTGTTCATCGGCATCTTCCTCACCATGATCGGCCCTGCACTACCTCGACGAGGTGGCCGGCTCGCTGCCGCTCAGCGGGTCACCTTCTTCGTGTTCACCGGCGGGCTCTCCTCCGTCCTGGACAACGCCCCCACCTACGCCACCTTCTTCGAGATGGCCGGGCAGGTCGCCCACCCCGGCGGTGGCACCGTGGCCGGGGTCCCCGAGCTCTACCTCGTGTCCATCTCGCTGGGGGCCGTCCTGTGCGGCGCCATCACCTACATCGGCAACGGCCCGAACTTCATGGTCAAGTCCGTCGCCGAGTCCGACGGCGTTGAGATGCCCAGCTTCGGCGGCTACGTGGGTCGCGCCATGAAGCACCTGGTGCCGGTCATCGCAGCCATGGTCCTGCTCTTCATCGCCCCGGGGGTCCTGTCGAAGGTCGTGGGCGGGGTGCTCACCGTCGCGCTCCTGGGACTCGACGCCCGCAGACTGGCCCAGTCCCGCCGTCTGGCCCAGTCCCGCCGACCGGTCCTGGCCGAACAGTCCGAAGGCGGGGACGACTGACCCGGCTGCCTGCCTGCTCACTGTCTTGCCACTGCACGGGACGGGGTCACTCAGGCCTCACGTGTGCGTAGCCTGAGTGCGTGCAGGTGGGACATGTGATCCACAAGGTCAACGACCCCTCTCAGGCCGTGACCGATTTCGAGGCCAGGGGACTCGTCGTCGAGTACGGCACCGTCAAGAAGCCGTACAACGCGCTCATCTACTTCTCCCATGGCCCCTGCCCGGAGCTCTGGCGCGCACGGGAATGCCGCCGCTCCTGGGGCGCCTGCTCTCGTTGTGACCGCGCGGGGGCGCCGCCCGCCGCTTCCTGTTCTGGGATCGTGGCCCCGAGGGCCTGTGCGGCCTGTGCCTGGAGGACGACGACTCCGAGCTCGAGGAGGGGATGACTCGGCTGAACGGCAGGGGCCTGCACATCAAGACCAAGCGTATGGACCCCCGTGCGAGGGAACTGCGCTATGAGGTCTTCTTCCCTCATGACGTCGACCCGCCGTTCCTCGTGAGCCACGTCAGCACCGGGCCCGGGCCTCAGGACTTCACCCATCCCAAAGGGACCGGCTCCATGACCCGCGTCGCCTATCCGTTGCCCGTGCACGAGCGGGACACCGTCCGAGACTGAACGACGACCAGCGGCTCGAGCTCGTGAAGCCCGGTCAGGCCATCAAGGTGACCTTCGATGACGACGGCGTCCTATGCAAGCCCCTGTGAGAGGACTGCGGTCAGAGTCTTGAAGGGTCTCAGCGCGTGCTCGGGGCGGTGACGAAGTCGATGAGCTCCTCCATGCGGCCCAGCAGACTCGGCTCCAGGTCCTTGTAGGAGCGCACCGTCGCCAGAATGCGCTGCCAGCCCCTGGCGATGTCGGCCTGGTGGCGTGCGGCCAGCCCAGGGCATCAGGGTGCCGTGCTTGATGTCGGTGCCTCGCGGGATGTCCGGCCAGCGCTTCAGCCCCACCCGGGTGGGTTTGACCGCCTGCCACACGTCCACGTACGGGTGACCGAGGACCAGCACGTTCTCCCCGCCGGGCATCTCGGCCACGCGCTGGGCGATACGTGACTCCCTGGAGCCGGTCACCAGGTGGTCCCGAGGACCCCTGCCCCGCCGCTCGGGGCTGGGCCGAAGTCAGCCATGACCTCCTCAAGGTTGTCGACGCCGTCGAGCATGAGGACGACGACGCCCTCGTGGCGCAGGTCGTCGCCCCACACCTTCTCCACCAGCTCGGCGTCGTGCTTGCCCTCCACCCAGATGCGCGAGGCGCGCGCCACCTTGGCCCGCTCGCCCTCGACGGCGTAGGAGCCCGACGCTGTCAGCCGTCTCCCGGCGGCGCTCACCGGCCCGGTGGGCTCGCGCCCTGCGCGCCACCGGCAGGGTCCAGGATGACCGGGTGTCCTCGATCCAGAACCCGGCCCCAGGGCGAAGCCTCGCCGCGTGCCGTGACGGTCCTCCAGGACCACGACGTGCTGGCCGCCGGATTTCTCCACCGCCACCGCGGCACCGACGAAACCGGTCTGCCGGTCCTCAACCACCAGGCCCGGCGTCACAGGCACGTGCCGACTCCGGGCGCACGGCGCTGGGCCCCGTGCGGTGAGGGATTCACCGACAGGACGTCCCCGCCAGTAGGGTCGCTCGACGACGGCCGCCGGGCAGGAGACTTGTTCGCCTCCGCGGCCGCACCGCGAGCTGCGGGAGCCACGCGGGAGCGCGAGCCGGCCAGGGCGCCCGCGCCTGCTGCTTCTGCTCGGCCTCGGCGCGCGCCCTCAAGGCGGCACGGCGGGCGGCGGTCGAGCCGGGAACAGGGAGCGATACAGGGGCGGGCGTGTTCACCCTCGGCACGGTAGAGGGAAACTCACGGCCCCGGGGCGTTGGACCCGCCGGGTCACGGCGTAGGGATGGCACTCACGTGGGGTGAGTGCTACATCCTCGCCGGCGCGCACCGGCGTGCGGGCGGCAGCGCACCAGTACTAGCATCAGCACTGGACCAGCACTGGACCAGCACTGAAACCACTGAGATCGTGTCCTGGCACTGACGAGAGGAGGAGGACCCATGGCCCGACGACCGACGTCTCAAAGGTCCTATCCGCCATCGTCACCGACTACGTGCGCGCCGCAGGCCACGTGGGCTCAAGGCCCTCGTGGAGCGCTACCGCCTGGGTGTCTCCCCAGCCACCATCCGCAACGACATGGCGGCCCTGGAGGACGAGGGCTACATCCATCAGCCGCACACCTCCGCCGGGCGCGTGCCGACCCAGAAGGGCTACCGGCTCTTCGTCGAGTGGTCGCCCGCATCAAGCCCCTGTCCGCCCCGAGCGCGCCGCCATCACCGCGCTCCTGTCCGAGCGGTCGACCTGGAAAGCAGGTCGTGGCCCGCACCGTGCGGGCCCTGGCGCAGCTGACCGGCCAGCTCGCCGTCGTCGAGTACCCGAGCCTGAGGTATGCGGCCCTCCAGCACCTCGAGCTCGTGGCCCTGGGGCCCGAGCGCGTCCTGCTGGTCATCATCACTGACACCGGTCGCGTCGACCAGCGCACCGTGACCCTCAGGTCCCGGGCCGGGGCGAGCCCCCGCCACGACGGAGGCTTCGAGGTCACCGACGTCGTCGACCCCCTCGCCCTGGAGCGCCTGCGCACCCGCCTCAACGGCGCCCTCGTGGGCCGCCGCGCCGCCGACGTCGCCCCCATCCTGGCAGCCCTGGCCGAGCAGGCTCCCGCCGACGAGCGGTTCCTGCTCGAGGCCGTGGTCGACGCAGCTCATCGCCGCGCTGCGCCCCGATGCGGAGGAGCGGCTCGTCGTCGCCGGCACCGCCAACCTGGCCCGCTCCACGCCGGACTTCTCCGCCCTGGGTCCCCTGCTGGACGCCATCGAGGAGCAGGTCGTCCTGCTGCGCCTGTTCACCGCCGACGACGCCCCGACCGGAGAGAACCGGATGCGCGTGAGCATCGGCTCGGAGAACAAGGACGATGCCCTGGCCGAGGCCTCCGTCGTCACCACCACCTACGGGCCGGGGACCGGTGAGGCGGTCGCCCACCTCGGGGTCATCGGCCCCACCCGCATGGACTACCCGGCCACCATGACCGCCGTACGGGCCGTGGCCCGCTACCTGTCCAGGTTCCTGTCCCCACCGGAGACGTGAGAACCGGCCGGCCCGGGCCGGTCCCAGAGCGATTCAGTCAAGCACGTCACCAGACATCCACCGCAAAGTCGTAGCCGTAAAGGAAGCACGCAGTGACCAACTACTACGAGGTCCTCGGCGTCAGTCGTGACGCCACCCCCGAGGAGATCAAGAGGGCCTACCGCAAGAAGGCCCGCCAGCTGCACCCCGACGTCGCCGGCCCCGGCCATGAGGAGGAGTTCAAGAGGTCTCCACCGCCTAGCGAGGGTCCTCTCCGACGCCGACAAGCGTCAGATGTACGACCTGGGCGGGGAGGACGCCGTGCGCGGCGGGGCAGGATTCGGCGGCGGGTTCCCGGCGCCGACTTCGGCGACCTGGGAGGCATCTTCCAGTCCTTCTTCGGTGGGGAAGCGGCCTCCCGCGGGCCGGCCTCCCGGGCCCGGCGCGGTCAGGACTCGCTTGTGGCCGTCGACGTGGAGCTCTCCGACATCGCCTTCGGGGTGACCCGCACCATCCCGATCGACACCTACGTCACCTGCACAGCCTGCGAGGGCTCCTGCTGCCCCCGGCACCGAGCCGGTCACCTGCTCCCAGTGCAACGGCGTCGGCAACGTCCAGCGCATGACCCGCACCCTCCTGGGGCAGGTGATGACCTCCTCGCCGTGCCCGGGCTGTCAGGGCTACGGCACCGTCATCGTCACTCCCCTGCAAGGAATGCTCCGGCGAGGGCCGTATCCGCGTGCGCCAGGACCTGGAGGTCTCCATCCCCGCCGGGGTGTCCACCGGGACCCGCATCCGCATGTCGGGGCGCGGCGAGGCCGGCCCGGCCGGCGGCTCCAATGGTGACCTCTACCTGGAGATCCACGAGAAGCCGCACGAGTTCCTCAGCGCGACGGCGACGACCTCTACACCGAGCTGCGCGTGCCCATGACCGCGGCCGCCCTGGGCGCCGTCTTCCCGCTGCAGACGCTCGACGGCGAGCAGAACGTCACCGTCAAGGCCGGCAGCCAGCCCGGCGACGAGGTCGTGCTCGACGGCCTGGGTGTGGGGCGCCTGCGCCGCAAGGGCCGTGGGGACCTGCACGTGTCCATCGTCGTGGAGACCCCCACGCGTCTGGACGACCGTCAGCGCGAGCTGCTGGCCGAGCTGGCCCGCCTGCGCGGGGAGGACGACGTCGAGCCCGTGCGCGACTCCAGCGTCATGGGCAAGCTCGCGAGCGCTTCTCCGGGCGCTGACGAAGCGGCCCGCGGTCTGCGGCCCGCAGCCCAGTTCCTCGCCTGCGGCTAGTTGGCCTGAGGCGACTCGGGCCAGTAGTGGGAGTCCGGGATCGCCCGCGCCCCGAAGATCGCCTGGCCCACCCGTACGCAGGTGGAGCCGCCCTCGATCGCGGCCTCGAAGTCCCGCTCATCCCCGCGGACAGCAGCCCGTCGCCGACGGTGCCGGCCTGCAGGGCGGCGTCGCGCAGCTGGCGCATGATGCGGAAGCACTCGCGCACGCGCGCCGCGTCGTCGGTGTGGGCGGCCAGGGTCATGAGTCCGCGCACCTAGCAGCGAGGAGTAGGCCGGCAGCGCGGCGAGGAAGGCGGCGACGTCGTCCGGCTCCAGCCCGAACTTGCTGGTCTCGCCCGAGGAGTTGACCTGCGTAGACGTCAGGGCCTCGCCCGGCCGCCTGGAGGCGGCGGTCGAGGCCCTCGGCCAGGCGCAGGGGAGTCCAACGCCTGGAACTCGTCGGCGAAGGCGGCCACGTTCTTGGCCTTGTTGGTCTGCAGGTGGCCGATCACCGACCAGGAGATGCCCAGGTCCGCCAGGTTCTCGCTCTTGCGCTGGGCCTCCTGGACCTTGTTCTCACCCATCTGGGTGATGCCCGCGGCGAAAGCGGTGCGCAGGCGATCCTCGGGGACGGTCTTGGAGACGGGCGCAGGCGGATCTCGGCGGCGTCCCGGCCGGCGCGCTCGGCGGCGGCGTCGATCCGGGCATGGATGGCGGCCAGGTTGCGGCGGAAGTCCTCCACCGTGACGGCGGTGGCGTAGGTGGGGGCCGCAGACGACTGCGGGGAGCGGGAGGCGGCTGAAGGCTCGGTCATGCTTGCTGACGCTAGCACCGGCGGCCACCGGTTCGACACCGCCCGTAGGCTTGGGGGCGTGACCGCACCCGTCTTCCTCTTCACGCCCGAGACCATCGAGCCCGCCGACGCCGCCGCATCGGCCGGGCCCGGCACCATCCTCATGCTCACCGGGCCGGAGGCCCGCCATGCCGTGACCGTCAAGCGTCTGCGCATGCAGGAGCGTATGGACCTCGTTGACGGGGCCGGCCTGCGCCTGGTGTGCGAGGTGACTGGGGCTGGCGTCGGCGGGGCCAAGGACCGCCTGGCCGTGCGGGTCCTGGAGCGGATTGAGGAGCCGGCGCCACCGCTGCGGCTGACCCTCGTCCAGGCCCTGGCCAAGGGCGGGCGCGACGAGCAGGCCGTTGAGACCGCCACCGAGGTCGGGGCGGAGCTGGTTCTGCCGTGGCAGGCAGAGCGCTGCGTGTCCGTGTGGCAGGGGGCCAAGCAGGCCAAGGGGCGCCAGCGGTGGCAGGCCACGGCGCTCCAGGCCGCCAAGCAGGCCCGGCGCACCCGCGTGCCGGAGGTCGAGGAGGTCCGGGACACCCGGGCACTGATCGACTGGGTGAGGCGGACGGAACAGAGCGGGGGAGTGGTGCTGGTCCTGCACGAGGAGGCCAGGACTCCGATCAGCACTGCGATGGAGACGGTGCGTCTGCCCGCGCCGGGAGCGGCGCCGCCGGTGCTGGCCGTCGTTGTGGGCCCCGAGGGCGGTATCAGCCCCGAGGAGACGGCCGCCCTGGAGGCAGCCGGAGCGATGACGGTGCGGCTGGGCCCCCACGTCATGCGCACCGCCTCAGCCGGCCCTGTCGCCCTGGCCGTCCTCGCCCACACCAGCGGTCTGTGGGAGTGAGGTTCGCGAGCCCGTTGTGAGTTGCGAGCGGTCCGCCCGCCTCTCGATGGGGACGGGCAACTCCTCTGCTCTCCTACCGGCTTGTGTCGGTCTCCTCAGTAGAGGTGTTGTGGCTGCGTGATGGTTGCTGGAATCCTGCGAGGTCAGGTGGCACAGATCCACTAGAGATGGCCACTTCGGCCGCCGCCGTGGCCCAGGGCGCTCATGTCGAGCAGAGATCAATCGGCGTCAGCTCGCATGGCGGGATGCGAGCGACGGTTACGGGCTGCAAGCGGCCCGTATACGGCCTGAAGGTGGCATCACTGGGGTGCACCGTTGTGGACCGTTCAGCGCCGTGGAAGCGTAAGCGCGGCTGCTTCCCAATGGGGCGGATCGCGGGCATGCTCTGTTTATGAACGAGACGAGTGAACGATGAGCCCGCGGGGGCGGCGCCCGGCGGGAAGCCCGGACGCGCGCGAGGCCATCCTGGCGGCGGCTCGCATCGCCTTCGCCCGCGACGGCTACCAGACCTCCCTGCGCGGCATCGCGCGCGACGCGGGCGTCGATCCGGCCCTGGTTCACCACTACTTCCCGGACCGCGCCACGCTCTTCGCCAAGGCCGTCATCGAGTCGACAGCCGGGGTCGACGCCAACCTCATGCATCGCGCCGCAGGTATGACCGAGCTCGAGCCGGAGCAGCTGGGGGAGGGGATCGTGCGCGCCTTCGTCTCCCTGTGGGACGACGCGGGCGCGGACCGCTTCACGGCGGTCATCCATGCCGCCCTCGGCCAGGGGAACGACATCGAGCCCTTCCGCGACTTCATCGCCACCGGGATCCTCTCGCCGATCGTCACCCACTTCTGCTCCGACCGCCCTCAGCTGCGCGCCCAGCTCATCGCCAGCCAGATCATCGGGCTCGGCCTGGCCCGCTGGGTCGCCCGCATGGACCAGATCACCGGTCTCGACGTCGAGGCGGTCGCCGCACTCGTCGGCCCCACCATCCAGCGCTACGCCTTCGACGACCTGCCCGACGTCGCGGATCCCTCCTGATCACTGAGATCGGTTGAGGTCTCCGAGTCGAGTTTTGTCCGTTTGGGACGACTTTGAAGCTGCGTTTCTGGCTTGGGACCCAGCTAAGTCGCCCTGACCTGCACAGATGTGAACTGCTCTGGCTGAAGGGACGTTCAAGGTCGTCCCATGCGGACAGTTTCCAGCTCCAGGCTCTGGACAGCGGGTCGCCGTCGACCTATATTCATCATATGATGAAAAGCGATGAAGGAGACGCGCCCCGGAAGTCGGGGGCCAGCAACCGATCGCACGACTCCAGCCCGAACTCCGCGGCTGCTGCTGCGGCATTGCCGGCCGTCACCGCGACGGACCTGCGCGTGAACCGCGGGCGCAAGGAGATCCTTCACGGCCTGGACCTGAACCTGGAGTCCGGCACCATCACCGGTCTGCTCGGCCCCTCGGGCTGCGGCAAGACCACCCTCATGCGCACCATCGTCGGCGTCCAGCGCTACCGCGGACAGGTCGAGGTCCTCGGGCGCGGTCCCGGCGCCGCCACCGTACGTGACCGCGTCGGCTACGTCACCCAGGATCAGGCCGTCTACACCGACCTGACGGCCCGCCAGAACCTGCGCTACTTCGCCTCACTGGCCGGCAGCCGGGCCCGCGACCTGGACGAGGTTCTCGACGTCGTCGGGCTCACCGCTCTGGCGGACCGGCCCGTGTCCACCTACTCCGGCGGCGAGGCCGGGCGCGTGAGCCTGGCCTGTGCACTCGTGGCCGACCCCGACCTGCTCGTCATGGACGAGCCCACCGTCGGCCTGGACCCCGTCACCCGCGAGGAGCTGTGGACCACCTTCCACGCCCTGGCCGAGCGCGGCGCCACCCTCCTGGTCTCCAGCCACGTCATGGACGAGGCCTTCCGCTGCGACCAGGTCCTCCTCATGCGCCAGGGCCGCATCCTGGCCACCACCACGGCCAAGGACCTCCTGTCCAGCACCGGGGCGGATACGGTCGACGCCGCCTTCCTGGCCGTCATCGCCGACTCCGAAGGCCGGCCCCAGCAGAAGGGAGGGCAGCGCTGATGCACCTGCGCACCTACCTGGCCACCACCCGCCGCATCCTCACCCAGCTGCGCGCCGACCGGCGCACGGTGGGCCTCATCGCGATCGTGCCCGCCGCGCTGTTGACTCTGCTGTACTTCGTTTACCGCGACTACCCCGGCGCGGACCTGCTGTTCAACCACATCGCCGTCTCCATGATGGCGATCCTGCCGACGACGGTCATGTTCCTGGTCACCAGCGTCGCCATGCTGCGCGAGCGTGTGAGCGGCACCCTGGAGCGGCTGTGGACCACCCCGATCCACCGGGCCGACCTCCTGTTCGGCTACGCCACCGCCTTCGCGTTGACCGCCGTCATCCAGTCCCTCATCCTGTGCGCCGTGGCCGCATGGGGACTGGACGTGGACATCTCCGCCGCCTGGGGGTGGGTGGTGCTCACCGCCCTGGTCGACGCCTTCGTCGGGGTGTCCCTGGGGCTACTGGTCTCGGCCTTCGCGCGCACCGAGTTCCAGGCCGTCCAGTTCATGCCGGTGGTCATTGCGCCCCAGCTGTTCCTGTGTGGGCTCCTGGTCAGTCGCGACCAGCTGCCGCGCGCCCTGGAGGTAGTCGGTGACGCCCTACCCATGAGCTGGGCGGTCGACGCTGTCACCGAGCTCACCACGGCCAGCGACCCCTCCGACGATTTCTTCCGATACCTGGCCTACCTGGTCTGCTTCGGCCTGGTGGTCCTGGGGGTGGCGGCCTCCACCGTGCCGCGCAAGACTCGCTGAGTCGGGAAGAGTCAGCAACGGCGGACACGAGGGCGAGGACCCTTGTGCCCGCCGTGCGGTGATACGGGGCGGGGTTAGGGTTGCCTTATGTGGATCGTCTTCGCCTGTGGATCAGCACTTTTGCTGGCATCACCGCCGTCCTGGCCAGGAGGGATCCGCACCACCGACTCGACCGTGGCGACGGCGCTGCACTGTCGTGGTGCTGGCGGGCGCCTGGGGCATGGTGCTCATCGTCGGCTCGCAGGCCGAGACTGGCTCACCTCGACGCCCGCAGCGCCGGGCTGCTGGTGCTCTCGGGGATCGCGACCGGGGCGTCGTGGCTGTGCTACTCAAGGCGCTCCAGCTCGGCAGCGTCAGCAAGGTGGTTCCCATTGACAAGCTGAGCACGGTGCTCACGGTGCTGCTGGCCCTTATCTTCCTGGGGGAGAGGGTGAGCCTCATCGGGGCGCTCGGGGTTGTGCTCATCACGGCCGGGACACTGTTGATGCTCGACGCCGACGACCTGCGCGGTCTGCCCCGGGTTGTGCGCGACGGCGGAGGCTGGTTGCTCTATGCGCTCGGCTCCGCGTTCTTCGCCGCGCTCACCGCGATCCTCGGTAAGGCCGGCATCACGGGGGTGGAGTCCAACCTCGGTACCGCGATCCGCACCGGGGTGGTCCTGGTGATGGCCTGGGTGATGGTCGCGGTCACCGGAAAACTCCGGGAGGTCCGTACCGTCCCGCGTGGCGAGCTCGGTTTCGTCCTGGCCTCCGGGGCTGCGACGTGTGCCTCGTGGCTCTGCTACTACCGGGCCCTCCAGGACGGTCCCTGCCAGCGTGGTCGTCCCCATCGACAAGCTGAGCGTGCTCGTCACCGTCCTCTTCTCAGCCTTGTCCTGCGGGAGGTTGTCGGTAGGAGGCACCTCGTCGGGTTGACTCTGCTCGTCGGTGGGACTCTCGCCATGCTGATGTGAAGGAAGGCCGTGAGGATGATTGACAAGCGTGCTAGCCATCCGTGTTTGCCCAGGTCGGCAGTTACTCTCCTTAGCCCGTGAATAAGCCTCCACGCGCTCCAAAGCACCGGTGGGAAGCGGTTGAGTGGGGGCGTGACGTGGCAACCTCGGCGCGGAACTCACGGGGCTGAGGCCGTATCGGCTCTTGAATGCGGAGGAGAGCTGAAAGGACTGGCATACCCCCACCCGGTGGGCGATGGCGGACAAGGTGGCATCGCTGCGATCCAGGGAGATCGGCAGCCATTGCCAACCTCCACTGGGTCACGTAGGTCATGGGGAGACGCCGAGCGTGGCATTGAAACGCCTCGTGAGAGGCCCGGGAGCCACCTGCTAGAGCCGCGAGCGACTCCACCGTCCACTTTCGCGAGGGGTCCGCCTGCACCGCCTCCGTGGCCCTGCGCACCACGTCATCCCGGGAGGCGGAGAGGGAGACTGACATGGTTCTGCGTCCCAGTGTTTATCCAGGCACGCAGCGTGGTGACCAACAGGACATCCAGGAGCCTGTCCAGGACACTGGATTGTGCGAACCCGTCATGGACGGTCTCGCGGTTCAGCAGACTGACCAGCTCCGGGTCAGGGGCGCTCACCAGGAACCACGGCGGCAGCGACTGCAGCATCAGTCGCCCCAACTCGGAGTGGTGCCGGTAGGTGCCCACCAGCAGCTGATCCTCGCCCTGCGGGTCATTGCCCCACGTACGCACCCCGGTGCTCAGCTCGTCGGACAGGTCTCGGCCGTCTGGGCCTGAGCAGACCTGGCCGGCCCCGATCCTGGTACCACCGTCGTGGTCCTGGTCCGAGCTCAGGGTGTAGATAGTAGGAGAGCGCACCACAAGGATTTCACCGGCCTCGAATCGGTGCGGGCGTGATCCGTTCGCAGTGACCAACCCCCCGCCGCTCAGTGCGGGGATGATGGATAGCGGCGCCTTATCCTCCACTGACAACGACCAGGGACGCCCCATGACCACGCGCAGCAGGAAAGCGTCGCGAGCGTGAGGCTGGGCCAGGAAGTCCTCCAGCAGGTCCATACCTCTGAGTTTAAGTGGTTGATTCCAAGGTGGTATGGGGCGACCGCACCGTTGCTGTGTATCGATACCGAACGATGTTTCCTGTGCTGCGCCTGCAAGCACCCGGACGGTTGGGCCGGCTCAACGGCACCACCGGCACCCCTGCCCTATGCTCCCTGACCCCCGACGACCATGAGCCACACCCTCTGGATTCAACCATCGAGGGGTGCTTCGAGCCGATGTCGCATGAAGGTGAGCCGCCGGCCCATGGAGCCGTGGACGCCTCGCCGATGGAATGGAGGTATGCAAGCAGCGATCGGAGAAGTGCTGCCTGGCGTCGGTTGTCACCCCGGTTCTTCGGAGGAGAGAGTCATGTCACTGAACAATATTGTGTCCGCATGCGCTGCGGTCGGATCCGCCGTTGTCGGGGGCGTCTACACCAACTTTTCGGCCAGGGTGATGCCTTGGCTGGGTTCGTTGCCGGACGCTGAGGCGATCGAGACCATGCAGAAATTCAACCGCACTGCCGTGCAGGTGCCGTTCACGACCTTCTTCTTTGGCACAGCGATCGCCAGCACGTGGACAGTGGTGCACAACGTGCGTAAGACGGATCGGGGTATCGGAGACCAGATCTCTGCTGCGGGAGGCGTTCTGTATCTGGCGGGCTGGGTGCTGACCATCGTCTACAACGTTCCGCGCAACAACCGCCTGGCCGACGTGGTAGCGGGAACTGCTGAGGGAGCCCGGGTCTGGCACATGTACCTGGATGAATGGACCTCCGCAAACAGCGTGCGAGCCGTTCTCTCACTCCTGGGTGCTGTGGCACTGGGAGTTGGAACTGCCATGAACATTTTTCCAAATCGCGGTGACCGGCAGGGGCGGCTGACAGGCGCCGGCCTATCGATGTCGAGTGACCAGACCGTGCTGTAACGACGCTCGTGCCAACTGCGTGCCCTTGCTTGAAAAGAATCCGCCATACAGAACAGGAGCCATCATGTACGTCATCTCTGGAGCCAGCGGCCGTATCGGTTCAGTCGTTGCCGACCGCCTGCTCGATTCCGGACTCCCCGTCCGTGCTGTCGTCCGTCGTCCAGAAGCAGCCGCCGATTGGGCCTCCCGAGGGGCTGAAGCGGTCGTCTTGGACCTGCGCGACAGCCAGAAGCTCACCGAGGCCCTGAACGATGCGACGGCCTTTTTCGCCATGCTGCCCTTCGATCTTTTCGTGCCGGACCTGGATCAGTACGCCGTGGAAGTGGTGCAGTCGGTTTCCAACGCGGTCAAGGACGCCGGCGTTCGCCACACGGTGATGCTCTCCTCCGGCGGTGCGGATCTGACCGAAGGCACCGGACCGATTCTGGGCCTGCACCACATGGAACAGGCGCTCGCACGGACGGGCACCGCCTTGACTGCACTGCGCCCGGGACACTTTCAGGAGAAGTTCGGGGATGTCCTCGGAGCCGTTCTGCACGAGGGGGTCTTCCCGGTTTTCGCCTCAAGCGCGGACACGCCGCTGCCTATGGTGGCCACACGTGACATTGCGGAGATCGCGGTCCAGGAGCTGCTGGCGGATACACAGATCAGTGAGGCTGTGGACATCGTGGGTCCGGGAGTACACGGAGCGCCAGGTTGCTCAGTCGCTGGGTGACGCCCTGGGCAAGCCGCTTGAGGTCGTACCGATCCCCGAGCCCGGTTGGATGGACGCCCTGGTGGAGGCCGGCTTCGCGCCGCACGTCGCGGAGAGCCTGGCAGACCTGTACCGGGCGGACGAGCACAAGCGGCTAGGGCCGCGCGGTGATCGGCGCATCCGTGTAGCCACTGACATCGACACCACGGTCCGGCACGTGCTCGCACAGGGGATCTGACCCTCGCCCACGTCGGCAGAACCCCGGATAACAGCGGCTCGGTCTGGCGGCATCCATCTACATCGGACTGGAAGCTGAACCGGAGAAACGCCGATCGGCCCAGCGGACCCAGATGATGACGACGGCGCCTTGATGTGGTGGCGGCGTGCGATTTCGGCCCAGGGCGACGTGCCCTCAGGCGTCTTTCGGGCCAATCATCTAGGATCGACGGTGATGACGACACCGCCCACCGCAGCAGCCGGTTCGCCGGCGATGACCTCCTCAACCGCCAACTCCTCGGTCCCGGCAGGTTCCGCAACCCCAACCGTCTCATCAGCCAACTCGGCTGCCACCCACCCAGACTCCACTGCCCCCGACGCCGCAATCATCCGCACCCTCACCCTGCCCGGGACGTCGCCCCCGTGACCCTCCTGGGTGCCCGGGACGAGGTCCTGCGCGCCATCGAGAAGAGCTTCACCGACGTCGACATCCACGTGCGCGGCACCGCCGTCACCGTCTCCGGCCCCGCAGCCCGCGTCGACACCGTCGTCGTCCTCCTGTCGAGCTCATCGACGTCGCCCGCACCGGCACGCCCCTGACCGCGGACGCCGTCAGACGCGCCATCGGCCTGCTGGAGACCGCCGCCCGTCCCACCGAGGTCCTCACCGACGACATCCTCACCTCCCACGGCCGCACCATCCGCCCCAAGTCGCTGGGGCCAGAAGGCCTACACCGACGCCATCGAGGATCCACCATCACCTTCGGCATCGGCCCCGCCAGCAGCCAGCAAGACCTACCTGGCCATGGCCAGGGCCGTCGACGCCCTGGCCCGCAAGCGCGTCTCGCGCATCATCCTCACCCGCCCCGCCGTCGAGGCCGGCGAGAACCTCAGCTTCCTGCCCGGCAGCCTCACCGACAAGATCGACCCCTACCTGCGCCCCTCACGACGCCCTCCACGACATGCTCGAGCCCGAGGCCCTGCCCCGCCTTACGGCCGCCAGCACCATCGAGGTCGCGCCCCTGGCCCTACATGCGCGGACGCACCCTCAACGACGCCTTCGTCATCCTCGACGAGGCCCAGAACACCAGTCCAGAGCAGATGAAGATGTTCCTCACCCGCCTCGGCTTCGGCTCTCGCATGGTCGTCACCGGAGACATCTCCCAGGTCGACCTGCCCGGCGGACGCGAGTCCGGCCTCATCGTCGTGCGCAAGATCCTCGCCGGGGTCGAGGGCATCAGCTTCTGCGAGCTCGGATCGGCCGACGTCGTGCGCCACCGCCTCGTGGGCCGCATCATCGAGGCCTACGCCCGCCACGACGCCGAGACCGCCGCTCAGGCCGCCGCCACCCGACCCGCCGGACCGCCTGGCCGCGGCGGCCGCAACAGCCAGTACCGTCGGGGGAGCAGCAACCGTCCCGCCCGGCCTCACTCGGAGAGGAACCCGCATGACCACTGAGGTCATCAACGAGACCACCACCGTCATTGACGCCGCCGAGTTCGCCGAGCTGGCCGATCACGTCCTGACCGCCATGCACGTCAGCCCCGCCGCCGAGCTCAACATCATGTTCATCGACCCCGAGCCCATGGAAGAGCTCCACGTGCGCTGGCTCGATCTGCCCGGCCACTGACGTCATGAGCTTCCCCATGGACGAGCTGCGCCCCGGCTCGGCCGACTCGCCCACCCCGCCGGGAACCCTGGGCGATATCGTCCTGTGCCCGCAGGTCGCCGCCAAGCAGGCCCTGGCCGCCGGGCCACTCCGCGGTCGAGGAGATGCTCTGCTCACCGTCCACGGCATCCTCCACCTCCTGGGCTACGACCACGCCGAGCCCGAGGAGAAGAAGGAGATGTTCGACCTCCAGCGCCGCCTCCTGCTGACCTTCCTGGCCGAGCGCGGCAAGTGAGACCCGCGTGACCGGCATCCCCACCGCGCGCTCATCGCCTGCGCGGTGATCGTCCTGGCCCTGGGGCCCTCCTCTCAGCCGGCGAGTCCGCCCTGCTGGGCTTCACCCGCGCCGCCGCCGACGACCTCGTCGAGGAGGGCCGCCGCGGAGCCGCCCGAGTCCGCCACCTCGCCGAGCACCGCAGCCGGGTCCTGGCCTCCCTCAGCGTCGCCCGCGTCGCTGTCGACATGCTCGCCGCCGTCCTCATCACCCTGGCCGCCTCCGGACTCGTGCGCGCCTGGTGGCAGGTCCTGGCCCTGGCCCTCCTGGCCAACATCATCCTGCTGGGCGTCGTCGTCGGCTTCTCCCCGCGCACCTACGGCCGGCGCAACCCCGCTGGCACTCTCCTGGCCCTGGGCCGCCTGCTCACCTGGGTGGATATCCTGGGCGCCCCGCAGCGCCGTCTCCTCTCGCGCACCCGCCGCACCGCGCTCGCCCCCACCGACGCCGGGACCCGCGAGGGCCGTCAACGAGACCTGCGCGAGATGATCGACGAGATCGGCGAGACCGACACCATCGAGGACGAGGACCGCGAGATGATGCGCTCGGTCGTCGAGCTCGGCCAGACCCTCGTGCGCGAGGTCATGGTCCCGCGCACCGACATGGTCACCATCGACGCCCACAAGCCCGCCTCCGCCGCCATGCGCCTGTTCATCCGCTCCGGCTACTCTCGCGTGCCCGTCATCGGGGAGGACGCCGACGACGTCCGCGGCATCCTCTACCTCAAGGACGTCCTGCGCCGCCTGGCCGCCCACCCCGAGCACGAGGAGCTCGCCGTGGCCGGGTTCGTTCGCGAGGCCGAGTACGTCCCCGAGATGAAACCCGCCGACGACCTCCTGCGCGAGATGCAGACCGGTCGCTCCACATGGCCCTGGCCGTCGACGGTACAGCGGCACCGCCGGGCTCGTCACCATGGAGGGACCTCCTGAGGAGGTCGTCGGCGAGCTCACCGACGAGCACGACCCCGAGCTGCCCGAGGTCGTCGAGGTCGCCCCCGGCACCTACCGCGTCCCCGCCCGGCTCGCCCTGGACGAGCTCGGAGAGCTCTTCGACCTCGAGATCGACGACGACGACGTCGACACCGCCGGCGGTCTGCTCACCAAGGCCATCGGCCGTGTCCCCCTGCCGGGCGCCGCCGGAGACATCCAGGGCGTCCACCTCCCAGGCCGAGGAGGCCGCCGGCCGCCGACGCCAGGTCTCCACCATTCTCGCCTCCCGCACACCCGCACCCGAAGAGGACACCGATGACTGACACCGCCGACCACACCGACCCCGCAGCCCGCGACGACCAGCCGCAGGTGCCCACTGACGCCTTCAAGGAGGTCTCAGCCGAGCCCCTCGAGATGCCCGAGCCCGGCCCCGCCCCGGCCGGCTTCCGCTTCCCTACGGATGCCGAGCTCATGGACGGCCCCAACCCGTTGACCGATCCTGATGAGGAGGAGGCCGACGACGAGGCGGAGACTGAGAACGATGAGGCCGATGACGGGCCCGACGGCTCCGATGCTTTGCTGTCCTGCTGGACGCCGACGGCTTCCGATCCTGAACGAGGACGGCGACGCGGGACGAGACTGCCGGCACCGCCGACACCGCCGACTCGACCCGCGTCGAGATCACCGTCCCCGACTTCCCGAGGACTTCCGCGCCGGCTTCGCCTGCATCGTGGGCCGCCCCAACGCCGGCAAGTCCACCCTCACCAACGCCCTGGTCGGCGCCAAGATCGCCATCACCTCCGGACGTCCCCAGACCACCCGCCACAACGTGCGCGGCGTCATCCACAAGGACAAGGCGCAGATCGTCCTGGTCGACACCCCCGGTCTCCACCGCCCCCGCACCCTGCTGGGCAAGCGCCTCAACGACCTGGTGCGCGAGACCCTCACCGACGTCGACGTCGTCGTCTTCTGCATCCCCGCCAACGAGAAGATCGGCCCGGGCGACCGCTTCATCACCCGCGACCTCGCCGAGCTGCGCACCCCCGTGGTCGCCGTGGTCACCAAGGCCGACACCGTCACCCGTGAGGCCCTGGCCGCCCAGCTCCTGGCCGTCAGCGAGCTGGGGGAGTGGGCCGACATCGTCCCGGTCTCAGCCCAGCGCAACGAGCAGATCGACGTCCTCGAGGAGGTCCTGCTGAAGCACATGCCCTGTCCCCGCCGCTGTACCCCCACCGGCGAGATCACCGACGAGCCCCAGCGAGGTCGCGATCGCCGAGCTCGTGCGCGAGGCCGCCCTGGAGGGCGTGCGCGACGAGCTGCCCCTCCTGGCCGTCGTCGTCGACGAGATCGCCGACCCCGACGACGAGCGCGAGGTCGGCCGCATCAAGGGGTGGGCGGGCGTCTCAGGTACGCGTGAGCCTCGTCGTCGAGCGCGACTCCCGAAGGCCATCATCATCGGCAGGGGCGGCCGGCGACTCAAGGAGGTGGGCGTCAACGCCCGCAAGGGCATCGAGGAGGCTGCTGGGCCGCAAGGTCTACCTCGACCTGCACGTGCGCACGGCCAAGGACTGGCAGTCCGACCCCAAGGCCCTGGCCCGGCTCGGGTTCTGAGCCGGTCTCCCACAGGGGCTGAGACCCGCCGCCGCTCCTGCGGGGAGCATCGTGGGCGAGACGGACCGGCATAGGGACTCGCCTAGCGCTTGCCGAGGACCTGGTATCTTGCGAAACGCCGACGGCTCGGGCTGCGAATCGAGTCGCGAGCAAAGGGTGTTGTACCGCACACTATGTGTGTCTGATGCCGACTCTAGCCTGGAGGCCCACGCGTGACGAACGCCGTTCCCAGCCCGCCCAACCCGACGCAGGCACCGCAAGACGCCGCTGCCCCGATGACCTGTGGGTGCTGGGGGAGCTGGCCGTCGCTCGAGCGCGCCGGTGGACTGACGAGTCGGCCTCCGAGCCGGTACCGCGCTCGGCCAAGCTCCTCTCCCGGATCCTGGCCGACCCCGATGGCCTGACCTTCACCACGCGCTTCGTCGACGACGTCGTGCGCCCCACGGACCTCGACGTCGCCGGTGACGCCCTCAAGCGCCTGTCCTCGGGCCGCACCGACTTCCTGCCACCCGCCTGGCCGGGGCCATGGGCCTGGGCTCAGACCGCCTCCCGCCTCGCCCCGCGCACCGTGACAGCCGTGGCCCGACGGGTCTTCCGCGAGATCGTCGGCGACCTCGTCGTCGACGCTACCGACAAGGGCCTCGGCCCGGCGCTGGCCCGCCTGCGCAAGGGCGGGAACCGCCTCAACGTCAACCTCCTGGGCGAGGCCGTCCTGGGGAGAAGGAGGCCGCCCGCCGCCTGGCGAGGTCTCCCGCCTCGTGACCCGCGACGACGTCGACTACGTCTCTGTGAAGGTCTCCGCCGTCACCGGACCGCACAACCCCTGGGGCTTCGAGGGAGGTCGTCGCCCACGGCGTCGGGCTCTCCCTACCGTTGTATCGCCTGGCGCGTGACAACGGCACCTTCCTCAACCTGGACATGGAGGACTACAAGGACCTGGACCTGACGATCGCCGTCTTCACCGCGATCCTGGACCAGGAGGACATGCGCGGCTACGAGGCCGGCATCGTCCTGCAGGCCTACCTGCCCGACTCCTGGGCGCCATGCAGCGCCTCCGGGAATGGGCCTCCCGGCGGGTGGCCGAGGGCGGATCCCGCATCAGGTCCGCGTCGTCAAGGGGACCAACCTGTCGCATGGAGAGGTCGATGCGGAGATCCACGGCTGGAGGCTGACCACCTGGCCCTCCAAGCAGGCCACCGACACCAACTACAAGCGCATGCTCTCCTGGGCGATGACGCCGAGCGCACCCGTGCGATCCGCCTGGGGCGTAGCCGGCCAGAACCTGTTCGACATCGCCTTCGCCTACGAGCTGCGTGCCGCGCGCGGTGTCGAGGACAGCGTCGAGTTCGAGATGCTCTCGGGATGGCCACCGGTCTGCCAGGAGGTCGTGCGCCGCGACACCGGCCACCTGCTGCTCTACGTGCCCGTCGTCGACCCCACGAGTTCGACGTCGCCATCTCCTACCTGGTGCGCCGCCTGGAGAGAACGCTGCCCCGAGAACTTCATGTCCGACGTCTTCGACCTGGCCGCCGACGAGGCGGTCTTCGACCGCGAGCGCGACCGCTTCCTTGCCGCCCTGGCCGACCTCGACCCGGACGCCCCGGTGCCCGAGCCCAACCGCCGCCAGGACCGCCTGGCCGAGAGGCGGGCCGGCATCCGGGAGGAGACCGGGACCCTGGAGGAGCAGGCCGGGCGCCCTCTTCGTCTCAGGCCCGACTCCGACCCGCTGGCCGCCAACCGCCAGTGGGCCCGGGACATCGCCGCCGCCATCCCGGACTCCACGCGGGGCGTGGCTGAGGTTCAGGCCGGGGCCGCCCGCCTGACCACGAACGCCGAGGTCGACGCCCTCGTGGCCGCCACCGCCGAGGCAGCCGGGGTCTGGCGGTCCCTGGATCCGGACGAGCGGGCCGCCGCCCTGCACCGGGTCGGCGACGTCCTGGCCGCCCGGCGCGCCGAGCTCATCGAGGTCGCCGGCTCCGAGGTCGGCAAGACCATCGACCAGTCCGACCCGGAGGTCAGCGAGGCCATCGACTTCTGCCACCACTACGCCGAGTCCTCCCTGCTCCTGCATAACAGCGAGCACATGGTCGGGGCCCGCTTCACGCCCGTGGACGTCACCGTGGTCGCCTCGCCCTGGAACTTCCCGCTGGCGATCCCCACCGGGGGCGTGGCCGCGGCCCTGGCGGCAGGCAGCGCCGTCGTCCTCAAGCCCGCCCCACCGGCCAAGCCGTTGCGCCGCCGAGCTCGTGCGCGCCTTCCACGACGCCGGGATCCCCGAGGACCTCGTGGTGCTCGCCCCGCTGGAGGATGGTGACGTCTCCCGCCACCTGGTGACCCACAGGGGAGTCGATCGTGTGGTCCTCACCGGTTCCTACGACACCGCTCGCCTCTTCCGCTCCTGGAAGCCGGACATGCACCTGCTGGGGGAGACCAGCGGCAAGAACGCCATCATCGTCACCCCTTCTGCCGACCCCGACATCGCCGTGCGCGACGCCGTCTACTCGGCCTTCGCCCACGCCGGCCAGAAGTGCTCGGCCTCCTCGCTGCTGGTCCTGGTCTCCTCGGCGGCACCTCCGGAACGCATCGCCCGCCAGCTCGTGGATGCCACCGCCTCCCTGCGGGTGCGCCTGCCGCGGTCCCTGGACTCGCAGATGGGGCCCGTCGTCGTGCCCGACGACGAGAGAGGCCGTGCGCGGCCTGACCACCCTGGGGACCCGGCGAGCACTGGGTGCTCAAGCCCCCGCGCACCTGGGTGACGGGTTGTGGACACCCGGCATCCGGGCCGGGGGTCGTGCCCGCAGCGAGTTCCACCTCACCGAGTACTTCCGCCCCGTCATCGGGGTGATGCGGGTGGACACGCTTCAGGGAGGCCATCGAGGCGGTCAACGCCGTCGACTACAGGCTCACCTCGGGCTCCAGACCTGGACGCCACCGATCTGGCGATCTGGCTCGAGGGTCGGGCCGGAAACCTCTACGTCAATCGCGGCATCACCGGGGCGATCGTGCGCCCAGCCACTTCGGTGGCTGGAAGCGCTCGGCCATCGGCTCCACCACCAAGGCGGGCGGCCCTCCTGCCTGCTGGGGGCTGGGGAGGTCGAGCCCGCCCGCCACCAGGTGCGGGGGAGCCCGATGGCCTGGGCGAGCAGGGGAACCGTCGCCCTCGACCCGCGCATAGCCAGCCTCTGCGACGCCGTCAGCGCTGGCTCGACAGCGCCGACCTGGCCGAGCTGCGCCGCGCCCTGGTGGCCGACGCCTCCGCCTGGCGGACCGGCTGCAGCGCTAACCGCGACGTGACGGGTCTGGCCTGCGAGCGCAACATCCTGCGCTACCGGGCGGTCGACGTTGTCGTACGCGCGGGGCAGGGAACCGCCCCGGCGACGTCGTGCGCGTCATGGCGGCGGGGTGCGCGCGGCGGGATTCATCAGCCTGTCGGTGGCCGACCGTCTGCCCCAGCCGCTGCTGAACGCGCTGCTGGCCGCCGGCGTCCAGGTGGCGGTCGAGGACCAGGGGACCTGGGACGTCCGCCTGGCCGAGCTGGCCGCCTCCGGAGGCCTGGGCACACGCGTGCGGGTCATCGGCCCACGTGAGGAGGCCTCGGCTGCCCGCTGGAGCCACGCCAGCCGGGTGACCGGTGGAAGCCCCGACATCGCCCTGTACACGGGCGCCGTGACGGCCTGCCCGCACTCCGAGCTGCTGCCCTTCCTGCGCGCGAGCAGGCTGATCGCCATCACCAACCACCGTTTCGGCACCCCGCTGGACCTGGCCGAAGGCCTCCTGTAGGCCGGGCGGCGCATCAGCGCAGGATCGGAACCGAGTGGTAGAGCCAGTCACCGTACGGCGCCCTCTGCGGAACGGAAGGGGCGCCACACGGCTTCACTGGACACGTTGCTCTCCGCGCACCGGTGGACTCGCGCCAGCAGACCTCGCAGGATGCCATCACTCATCACGTAGCCAGGACACTCGTCTCACAACGGATCAGGTGGACGAGATGAGTACGGGACTCATGCGTCCTGCGGTAACGCCTTGGTGCGATCGGGCATGGTCACTGAGGCGAGGCCGGCGAGTCCGTATGCCACGATAAAGCACCCACAGGGCGGTTGTCGACGGCGTCGCGAGCATCGGCCGTGTCCTGAAGGATGCCGAAGAACATTGTCCCGGCAAGAGCGACTCCGAGCACCATGCCGACCTGACCGAAGGTGGTCAGGGTGCCGGATGCCGCTCCGGCGTCCTGGGTGGGCACCGACTCGGGCGTGATGCTCGTGAGCGGCATGATGAGGGTCATCAGCCCGGCACCTGTCAGTGCCAGCGGGGCGGTGAGGTCCCAACCCGTCAGGGACGCTCCGGCTGTCCAGATGGTCCACAAGACCCAGGTCAGCGCAGCCGCCTGCACTATCCCGCCGAGCAGCACGGCCCACTTGCCGATCCGCCTCGTCGCGAGGATCGCCAGCAGCGTGGCCGCCATGGAGCCCAGCGCGAAAGGCGAAGCGTGAGCCCTGCCGCCAATGCGGTGAAGCCGAGTGCGCTCTGAACGTAGTACAGCAGGATGAGCACGTACCCGCCGTTGCCGATCGACGAGAGCACCTGCACCAGCTGCCCGCTCGCAAAACCTCGATCGCGAAACAGTGGGGCAGCGGCAGCGGGATCCGTGAGCTTGAGCATGCGCCTCTGCTGCCATACGAATGCGGCGATGACGAGGGCCGTCGTCAGCATGGCCCAGATCCCATGCCCACCCGCGGCACGGGCGTCGGTGAGCGGAAGACGACCAGGGAAGACGCCGAGACCGCAGCAGCACCCCGACCAGATCGGGCCTGAGCGGATGCTCCGGGCGACTCCTCGGTACGAACAAGAGCGCCGCAGCGGCGTAAGCACGACTCCGACCGGCACGTTCACAACGAAGATGCTGCGCCAGCCCATGTCGAGAAGGTCGGCCGTGACGAGCCAGCCGCCGAGGACCAGTCCCCGATGGCCCCAGCGAGCTCAGCGCTCCAATGATGCCCAGGACAGGGCGCGCTCCTCCGGCACGAACATCACCTGCACGCTGGAGAGCACCTGGGGCACCATGATTCCGGCGAGACCACGCCCTGAAGCGCAGGCGGCGACGAGCAGGTCGCCTGTCTGCGACAGCGCTGCCCGAGGGAGGCGAGGGTGAATCCCACGATCCCGATCACGAAGATGCGCCGGTGCCGAAGATGTCGCGCAGTCTCCGCCCGTGATGAGTAGCGTCGCGAACGCGATGACGTAACCGGCGAGGTCCACTCCAGCTGCTCGGTGTCGCATTGAGGTCGCCTGCCGATCGTGGGCAGTGCGACGTTGGTGATCGTTGAGTCCATCAGGTCCGCGAACGTCGCCACCATGAGCACGGTGGTGGCGACAGTGCGTGACCGCGCCTCGGTCCTAGGATCGTTCCTCGTTCTTCGTGCTCTTGCCCTCTCGTGACTCCAAGATGTACGCCGTACACGTCGATCGATAATTACGTACTGCGCATGTGTCGTAGTCGGCGCAATCCGGTCCCCCGGCGCAACGGCGAGGAAGAGGAAAAGTGGTGCACACCGATCCGGACGCCCGCCCAAAGTGGGTGCGGTGGCTGTGGGAAGTCGATGCCTCCGAGGAGGCCGAGGACTGGGAGGGGGGTAAAGGACTGGGCGTCGGCAAGATCGTCCGCGCGGGTATCGCGCTCGCGGATGACGAGGGACTGGAAGGCGTGTCGGTGCCGCAAGCTCGCCCAGCGTCTGAATGTGAGCACGATGGCGGCGTATCGCGGCATCAGCTCCCGGGACGAGGTCATCGCCGCCATGGTCGATGTCGCCTTCGGGCCGCCGCCGGTCCTATCGGATCCTTCCGAGGACTGGGCGGGCGGACTGCGATGCTGCTGGCGCTCGCCGTCCGATTTCCCGGTATGACGCGCATCCCTGGCTCCTGGACGCCCCGGTCCACGGCATGCCAACCGGGCCGCATCGTCTGCGATGGTTGGAGGCGGTTCTGCAGGTACTTGCCTGCGCGGGACTTGATCTCCAGGAGCGACTCAATGCGGCGCTGCTCATCGACGGACACGTGCGCACCGTCGCCGCGCTGAAGCGCTCCCTGTCAGTCGGGCGACGATGCGCGCCGCCACCCGCCGCGAACTGGCTCTGACCCGCCTCAAGCCGACGGTCTGACATCCATGACGCAGGTGCTCAAGGCCGGGGCGCTCGATGACGGACAAGGGTACGAGCTGGACTACGGCCTCGATCGGATCATCGCCGGGATCGAGGCCGACAGCACCTCAGGTGACGGCCGGTCCATGGAGCGGGGTGCGGGTGGGGGGCGCGCCTCACCTCAAAGCGGGGAGACTCCTCGAGGAGAGACCGACTCCCGGGCACGTCAGTAGCGGGCGATGCGCAGGGGCCCAGATGGAGCGAGGGCGCGTACTCCCCGCGCTCAGGTAGCCCACCGTCTGGTAGTGGACGCCCGAGCGCCTCGGCGAGCTCTCGGCAGCTCACCCTGCGGTCGGCGCGCAGGACCGCGATCCGGTTGTGGACGACGTCGTCGGACATGGTCACAGGCCGGACTGGGAGCAGATGGTGGGACTGCATGCGCGCCCGACTACCGATCGTCTCCTTGCGGAGCTGCGCTGCACGACGAGACGAGGCCCCCGCGAAGCCGAGGACTGTCCAGGCCGCCAGGACCCCGACGGCGAGCACCGGGAAGAAGGCCCTGTCCACCTCCCACGAGGGATCGCCCACCAGCGCCCAGCGGGTCAGGTGCCCCGTCCAGTACGTGGGCAGCGCCAGCTGAACCGCCTGCACCCAGGACGGGAGGCGGTCCATGGGCATGAAGAAACCACTCGTCCCCGACGAGGTGCGAAGATGAGCAGGTAGGAGACCATGAAGCTGTGAGGCCTCGGACACAGGCGCGCCCAGGAGAAGCCCAGCGGGGGCCGTTGCGACGGCCGACAGCACCATGAGCGGCAGGCAGGCCAGCACCTGGGACGTGCGCAGGGCAAGAGCGTCCACGAAGAACGCTGCCCCGAGAAGGATGGCGCCCTGGAACACGAGGGTCTGAGTGATCGAGGACATCGTCTTTCCGATCGCCCACGTCAATGGGCCGTGGGGCAGGACGCGCACCCGCAGCAGGGCGCCGCCGATGCGGTCGGTGTAGGTCTCGCCGGTGATCTGCAGGGTGATGAAGCAGCTGATGGTGCCGATGCTGCTGGCGAGGAACATGGGGCCGAAGGCCGTGTGGGCTTCGGTAGCGGCCTGGGTGCTCCTGCCGGCCAGCACGATGGCGCTCACGGAAGCCAGCAGCGCGACGCTCGATCCGACAATGCCTGCACGCAGATCCATGGCCGCCTGGCGATAGGCTGCGCGCAGAACTGCCAGGAAGGTGCGAATGCTCATGAACGGGACTCCTTGCTGACGAGGGAGAGGTAGGTCTCCTCCAGGGTGGGACGGGTGATGGTGAGTCCGGGAGACGGCATCGAGGTCGAGCCCTTTGACGAAAGCGCTCGGGGCGGTGGGTGGTGTGGACGTGGCGGGCGCCGTCCTGGACCCAGGTGATCTCAGCGCCGCGGTCGAGGCGCTCGCGCAGCGCCGTGACCGTGCCGTCGGCGATGATCCTTCCTCGTTCGCATGATGAGCACGCGGAGGCCAGGGTGCTCGGCCTCAGCCGGGTCGTGGGTGGTCATGACGATGGTGGCGTCGTCATCGACCGGGCCAGAGATGAGATCGTGCAGGCGCGCCTTCGAGGCCGGGTCCAGGCCCGTGGTGGGCTCATCGAGGACGAGGAGCTCGGGCGCGGCCATGAGGGCGGCCGCGAAGTCGATGGGTGCGCCGCTGCCCTCCGGAGGGAGTCTCGACAGCCGGGGTCGGCTCTCGCTGGGGTCCGACGGCGTCGAGCACCTCTCAGGTGCTGCTCACCAGCTCGCCGAGCAATACCCGTAACTTCG
>BNJU01004851.1_pt1 | contig 69499 bp, 71 predicted proteins | sample 8539281 | NCBI WGS metagenome assembly BNJU01 (sample SAMD00202456, study PRJDB9452) | human saliva metagenome | isolation source: human saliva | place: Japan | reverse complement strand
AGTTAACAAAAATCGTGAAGAACGAGGCTGGCGCTATGTGGCTCAAGGACCCAGACAAGATCTACTCTATTATCAACAAGGTCCAATCTGTCCTTGATATCCCCCTCACTGTCAAAATGCGTACGGGATGGTCTGATCCATCTCTAGCCGTGGAGAATGCCCTAGCTGCTGAGGCTGCAGGTGTCTCTGCCCTCGCCATGCATGGCCGTACACGTGAGCAAATGTATACTGGCCACGCTGACCTTGAGACCTTGCGTGACGTAGCCCAAGCCCTGACAAAGATTCCATTTATCGCCAACGGTGACATCCGTACGGTCCAAGAAGCCAAACAACGTATCGAAGAAGTCGGGGCTGACGCTGTTATGATTGGACGCGCAGCCATGGGAAATCCCTACCTCTTCAACCAGATCAATCACTACTTTGAAACGGGAGAAATCCTCCCTGATTTGACCTTCGAAGACAAGATGAAAATTGCCTACGAACATTTGAAACGCTTAATTAACCTCAAAGGGGAAAACGTAGCCGTTCGTGAATTCCGCGGCCTCGCTCCTCACTATCTCCGGGGTACATCTGGTGCAGCCAAACTTCGTGGAGCCATTTCCCAAGCTAGCACCCTGGCAGAGATTGAAGCTCTATTGCAATTAGATAAAGCTTAATACACAAAAAACCGTAACTCGCTTGAGTTTACGGTTTTTTTATCCTAGGAAATCCTAGATACTATTATTGAATCAAGGCAACACTCGAAACTTTACCATCCGCACCTGTTGTAATTTGGATGATTTTTCCGCTACCGATTTTGGCATTATACTTGCCATCATCAAGAGTGTAAGAGTAGCCTCTGATAGAATAGTTTTCTTTCTTTCCATCTGCAGTTTCTACTGTAAATTGACCCCCTGATGAAACTGTAATGGTTTCACCATTCGCTCCCTTCCAGTTGCCTGCTGCAGCTGAGAAGTCACCATCCACCATGGTTAAAACTCCCTTATAGCGTTTGTTGTGTTCAGCTTGCTTGTCCTGAAGTTTGCGGTCAGTTGTTGGATCATAAGTTGACTGGTTAGACTGGGCTTGAGAACCTTGCTGGGTTGACGGAGCCTGAGAAGGGACTGGCTGACTAGGAGTTGCTTGTGACTGTCTTGATTCAGGTGCTGGTTTCGCTTGTGACTGATCTGCCGTTGTAGAAGACTGATCAGAAGATGCTTGAGCTTTCAGATGAAGCTGAGCTTGAAGATTTTTGTGTCTTGCTTTCTTTGCTAGAAGAAGCTGCTTTAGAACTTGATGATTGGCTTGTCTTTGCAGAGCTGCTAGTTTGAGTGGTTTCGTTTTTATTTCCACAAGCTCCTAGTAGCAAGGTAGAAGCCAATACAGTCGCTGCCATCAATTTGATATAGGTTTTTCTTTTTCATTTTTTTCTACTCCTTTGTAACATTTTTGAAATGTTAAGAAATCTTTTTGTAATATAATTGTAACATTGGACTTTGAATCTGTCAACTATTTAGAGAAACTATTTTTAAAAAATTATTCTCTCTACTATCTCTATTCGTAATCGAAACGAAAAAATAGGAAAATTTTTTAGATAAGAGTCCTATTTTTTACATCACCTTTGTGTAATCGCTTGCATTGCATTAGACAAAGGAATATAATAACATTGAAATAGAATATAGGAGGTATGCTCTTATGCTAAATAAGTATTACAAGTATCTTCCTTGGTTGATTTTGGGAGCTATTGGCTCTTATCAATCAGCCACTTACTATGCGCGAACTGCATTTGATGTCTTCTATCTGACGATAATCTTTATGATTGTCTATATCGCTTTGTTATTTTTACATGAGAACTATCTCAAGTATCGATACAAAGACTTCTTTACTCATATGTTGAGCAATCCTAAGAAAGATAGGCACACCTAAAAGCAATCGCAACAACAAAACTATCTCATGATGGTACATAAAGAGGTCGGGAACTTTATCCCGACCTCACTTTTTATTTCAATCGATAGGTTTTTCTTGGTTTCTTTTTAGGAACTCGTTTGAGTCCGACTTCTTCTACATATTCGCCGTATTTTACGAGAAAGTTATTGCTGACGATTGGGCGACCTGGGTTGATGAGATTGACCAGTTCAGTTCCTTCGTAAACAGTGAACTCTTCCTCCAGCAGATAAAGGAAGGTCGGATTCCAATCGAGACGGCCTTGGATTCGTTTGATGGACTCTTGAATAATGGCATAATGGTCAAAGGCGAAGGCTCTCTCCTCCAACTCTACTCCCTCTAGGAAGCACTTGCCCGTCTGAAAATCGACATCTACAAAAACCACATCCTTAGCATCATCTCCAGCCTGAACGAGGTCTAAGGCGCGGCTAGGCAGATAAACCAAGTGGGCAATGGTCACTGTCCAGCCCCGGGGGTCACGCCCGGGGGTCGATACGGTCATCAATTGCTCGATTTTCTCCAAAGGTAGATTGAGATTGACTTCTTCTCTCACCTCGCGCTGACAGGCATGTGCAGCATCTTCTCCCTTGTCCATAAAGCCTCCAACTAAGGCCAAACAGTTCTGATAAGGGTGGGCCTTGCGACGGATCAGCAGGAGCTTGATCTTTCCTTCGACAAAGCAGTAGGCTACCATATCCACTGTCACACTTGGTTTTTCATATTGAGGGAGTTCCTGCTTGTAGTACCAATCCAAAAACTCCTCCTGACTGGCATGGATTTCATAATATTCTTTTTCCGTCATTCCGGATGGAATCTTCATGTCTACCATTTTAAGCCTCCTTTCGAACTGCCTTGGTCCATTGGTACCAACCCACTAGACTATTAAGTGTGTAAACCCAGTACATACCTTGGATATGGATATTTTCACCCCACCAGAGATAGATACTAAAGAGATTGGTTGCAATCCAGAAAATCCATTGCTCACGATAGAGACGTGTCATCAAGAGCTGACCAACACCATTAGTCGCATCGGTAACACTATCACGGAAAGGTCGAGCACTATGGATACTTTGATAAGCTAAGCCCATACTAATCCAGATGATGACAGTCAAGACCAAGTACTTGAGCCAGTCAAGAACAGATAATTTCTTGGCTTCAAAGTGAGATTCTTCTGGTTTTCCTTGATCATTGATACGATTGGACAACCAAGCATAGAAACCAATCGGCTGCATGACAAAGAAGTAAACGGTCGTCAAGACTTCACCATAAAAAGTCGCATTCATAGCCAAAATCAAATAGATAGCTGAGTTAATGGCCCCAAAGAGATAATTGCTTGCACGCCCTTCTGCTACTAAGATAACACAGACAATCCCAGTCCAAGATGCAAACAAGCTCAGCCAGTCATGGCTTTCTGTATTTTGCGTGAACTCTAAGATTAAGGGAACACTTGACAAGGCGATGAGGTATAACCACTGGAAAAGACTACGGCCAACAAAGAGATCTTTCCAGAGCAGGCGCATGATTCCTGCAAAACCGATCTTGCGGGCTTCTGCATGGACATTTTTAAAATTTTCGATAAATTGTGTGATTTTTTCAGTTACTGTTTTCATAATTTTCTCCTAATCTGCTTGGTAAATGGTATCGATAGCCACTTTGGCTGCTTCATAATTTCCTAGGTAATCCTCAGCTAGATAAACTAGTGGAATGGTGGTTAAATATTGCTCTCTCATCTGGTCCAAATGCTGGGAAAAACTGTGACGAATATGGTCTTCTGCCATGGTCATATCTCTAAAGCCGTCATTGACATAGGAGCCGACAGGTTGAACAAAGAGAATCAAGTCCCATTTCCTTAGCCAAGATCGAAACAAAGAGATTGTCAAAGGTTTCTCCTGATAAATCCTCTTGTTCCTCAGCCTCCATGTAATAATCATAGTAGCCCTTGGTTACTAAGGAGTTGGTGTCAGCTATCACTAGACCTCGATTGGCATTGCTATCGATTAACTTAGAGGTCTGGTCATACTGCCCTAAAAGGAGATAATAGTAATCTTTTGGAGTCAATTCATCGTCGCGGACATTGTTTTTTATCTGGTACTCACGTGCGTATTCCAGACTGACCGGTGCATCGTAATACCTTGCCAAATCCTTAGCCAGAGTGGTCTTCCCATTGCTGGCACTTCCCATAATCAACACTTTCTTAGTAAACTGACGACGGAAAGGTTGAGCGATATATTTCCAATATTTGCTTGGATTTTCTCGAATCATAGTCGCTGAGATGCCAAACTTTCTTTCTTGCAAAACGGTCTCAAAGCCACGATTTGATAATTCTTGCTGGTAGTCACGTTCTCCCACAAAAAAGATCAGTTCTTGCTGGGTTTCATCGTAGGAAATCTCCGATAACATCTGATCCAACCACTCCTGCCAGCCCATAGGGTAACGAGGAAGCTTGGTTTCATCTAACTTGCAGACAGAGGTCAACTCGTCATCACGAAAAGCCTCTCTGATATAGCGAAATCTTTTTTGAAGAGTTAAGCCTATCTGCTCCCCTCTGTCTCCCTCATAGCCTGAAACGACTACCCAGACCTGATCACACTGACGCTTTGCTCGCTGGATTAAATCGATATGCCCCTGATGGAGAGGGGCAAAGGTCCCAAATACCACTGCTGTTTTCTTTTTCATACATACTCACATTTTTTTATAATTTTATATTTTTTTGTTTTTTTCTATGCTTTTTATTATATCTTATATTTTTTTGTTTTGTCAATAGTTTTTTTATTATTTTTTTATAAAAAGTAGCAAAAAGAATCAGGATTCCTCCTGATTCTCTAGTTTTAAGCAATATCAAATTTCAATTGTCCAGCTTTGACACCAATTTTGAGGGTCTTACCTGCTACCAGTTCTCCCTTGAGAAGGAGTTCTGCTAGCTTGTCTTCCACTTCTGTTTGCAGGGTTCTGCGAAGTGGACGGGCTCCCATTTCTGGATTGTAGCCTTGACTAGCTAGTAACTTCAGTGCCGAAGCTTGCAGTTTCAAGTCGATGCCTTTCTCTGCTAGGCTAGCAATCAATGGTTTAACCATGATCTTGACAATTTCCTGCATATGGTCGCTATCCAAACTGTGGAAGACTACCTTTTCATCAATACGGTTGATAAACTCTGGTCGATAAGCTTTTTTCAACTCTTCAAAGATTCGTTTTTCCATATTTTCCTGGTCAAAACGAATGTCCTTGGCCCCAAAACCGACAGTCTTCTCATCACGAAGGGCTGTCGCACCGAGGTTTGACGTCATGATGATAATGGTATTTGAAAAGTCAACCTTGCGCCCCTTGCTATCTGTCAAGACACCGTCATCCAGAACCTGCAAGAGAACATTAAAGATGTCTGGGTGGGCCTTCTCTACCTCGTCAAAGAGGAGAACGGAATAGGGTTTGTTACGAACCTTCTCAGTCAACTCCCCACCTTCTTCGTAGCCCACATAGCCCGGAGGAGCTCCATTGAGACGGCTAGCTGCAAATTTCTCCATATATTCACTCATATCAAAGCGGATAAGGGCTGATTCGTCATCAAAGAGGACTTCTGCCAGAGCCTTGGCCAATTCGGTCTTACCGACTCCTGTCGGCCCTAGGAACATAAAGGAACCAATCGGACGCTTGTGACTGCGAATACCTGACTGGTTACGACGAATGGCACGACTAATACTTGAAACAGCTTGATCTTGACCGATGACCCGTTTGTGCAGTTCAGCTTCCAAGTTCAGGTATTTCTTAGCATCTGTTTGCGTCAGCTTTTGGACTGGGATCCCTGACAAGCGACTCAAGGTGGTCAAAATATCAGATTCTGTCACCAAGTCTTTATAGACAGGCACTTCCTGCTCTTTTGCGATTAGCTGGCCTGCTTGTTTCCACTTGCCATCCATCAAAGCCTTGTCAGCTGGACTCAAGTCGGATTCGTCTGCTTTCACATGCTTGGATTTGTTTTGCACTGTTGCTGCCGCCTCATCCAAGAGGTCGATAGCAGAGTCTGGCAAGTGACGACTGGTCAAGTAACGATGGGCCATCTTAACAGCCGTTTCGACAGCTTCATCTGTGATTTTCACACGATGGTGTTTCTCATAGGTAGGCTTCAAACCTTGCAAAATGGTCATGCTGTCAGCTAAACTCGGCTCTTCAATCGTCACTTTGGCAAACCGACGAGAAAGGGCCGCATCTTTTTCGATGTGTTTTTGGTATTCTTCCTGAGTGGTTGCACCAACCGTTCTCAAAGTTCCACGTGCCAAGGCTGGCTTCAAGATATTGGCCGCATCTAGAGTCGAATCAATACCGCTACCAGAACCCATAATGGTGTGGAGTTCATCGATAAAGAGGATTACTTTGCCATCTTCCTCAATATCCTTGATGATATTGTTCATACGCTCTTCAAAATCTCCACGGAAACGGGTTCCTGCAACGACATTCATCAAATCAAGCTCTAACACGCGCATCTTGGCCATTTCCGCAGGTACATCCCCACTAGCAATATGCTGGGCAAGGCCCAGTGCCAAAGCTGTTTTCCCGACACCAGCATCTCCAACCAAGACAGGATTGTTCTTGGTCTTCCGGCTCAAGATTTGAATCATACGTGAGATTTCCTTGTCACGACCGATAACTGGCTCTAACTTGCCAGAGCGCGCTTGCTCCGTCAGATCATGCGTGTAGTCCTCCAGACCGCCACTTGGATTCTGAGGCATGCCCATCATATTGGCCATGGAATTTTGCTTGTCTGCTACCGTGCGATGGCGTTGACGCAAAGCCTTAAGGTCTTCTCTTGTCCAACCTGCACGTTCCTCTAAGTTGCGACGAAGGGCAGCAATTCTGACCTGATCTTTCTGGTCTTCATAAGAAAGCCTGCTCTCTCCAAGATGCGAGTTGCCAAAGCATTGCCATCATGCAAAATCGCATAGAGGACATGCTCTGTCCCTAGCACCTTTGCATGGACCACTGAGGCCACATACTCTGCTTCTGCAAAGAGAACCTCCAAACGATGGGAAAAAGGCAATTCCGTAAAGGTTTCGTCTTGGCTATAGTCCGTTTCAGTCAGTTCTAACGCAACCTCTTCTAAACGGTCCATTTCATAAGGATAATCATTTAGAGTCGCACCTGCCACACTGTAACTGTGATTGGACATGGCAATCAATAGATGCCAAGACTCTAGATATCGGGCTCCAAAATGGCCGGCAACCATGTAGGCACTTTCGATACATTCATTCAATGCTTTTGAATAATTCATCTTACTTCTCTTTTCTATCTACCTCTTGTAATAGCTGTCGGAGCATATTGGCACGGACAACTGAGGATTCTTCCCCTAGGACACGATCTGTTGCTACAGAAGTCAGCAAAGTCATCTCCTGCTTGGTCATCAAGTCCTGCTCCACCAAAAGCTGGAGAATATCCTCATAAATCTCCTGACTAACTCGCTCACCAATCGAGTAAAGCAAATCGCGGAGCATTTCATGATGATTGGAAAACTCAATCCGTCCAATGCGAATGTAGCCTCCGCCACCACGCTTGCTCTCAACCAAGTAACCTCTGCTTTCAGTAAAACGTGTCTTGATTACATAGTTGATCTGACTAGGCACAACCTGAAAGGTATCTGCCAACTGGCTCCGCTGCAATTCCACGATACCAGATTGGTCTAAAATCGCCTTGATATAGGCTTCGATATGATCTGATGTATTTTTAAATCTCATAGTAAATCAAACTCCTTCTTTGAACCTTGACTATCTTTGACTATACTATCATTTAACACTCTATAAGTCAAATTTTTAAGGTCAAAGCCTTGAAAATACTGACTCTCTTTAAAAATACTACAACATTAGGACGCCTTAGTTTTTCTTGAAAGTTCCTAAAAAAGTCCACAAAAAAGAGCCCTGAAAAGGGCGTAATATTGACGAGTTCAGCAGGCAAGAAACTAGCACGGTCAAACGTGCTTTTTATTTAGGCTCTGATTTATCTTTCATTATATCTAAAATATTTACTGTTGGAATTAATAGCGCTGTTTCACTGTCAAATGAAGTAACCATCGAAAGAATACTTCGGACATACGGAAAAAAATAATTGCACTACCGTTAACAATTAAAAAATTCTTTGATATTTTCAGTATCATTTATTAAAAAAAGTATCCCGAAACGGTCACTGTAGCTTTTCTAAATGTTTCTTTATCTATGCATGTAACCGAGATTGTAACCTTTCCGTTCTTTTTCGTCCTCAGTTAATCCTCCACTAAAGCTTACATCAAATGCTTCACCATTTTCTTTATCTTCATTAGTCAATGTTCTTGAAAAAAATTAATTTTATCAACCTCATATTTTTTTCTAGTGAAATAACAGGTTTATCCATTTCAATCTCCTATGCTGCTAAAATTAAGTCCATTTCATCAATTTCTTGAAAGTACCTTTTTTTCAACTAAAGAAAAGTACTTTTTACTTAGTAACTCTTCTAAATATTTATCTTGAGTAATTGATTGTAAATTGTTATCTTTTTGAGTTTATTAATATTTCATCAGTTGTTACATAATAATCGAATTTATTAGTAAAAAAATTTTTCTTTATCATATTCTTTTTTTCAAAAAAATAATAAAATTATTTTGAAATTCTTTGATAAAAATCAGCGTCTCCTGATTCTAATTTTTTTCAATTAAGGCATTTATCTTATTTATTACAGACATCTTATAACTCCTTCACTTCGAATTCTTTAAAATCAGATATTATTAAATTGTTATTCTTTACGCAATATATAATCTTAACTTTATTAGTAAGTTTATTAGGGATATTAGTATCATTTATTAAATCAGTCTGAGGAGTTTGTTCATATTCTCCAAAAAAACGTACTATTTTATAACCAATGTTTTTTTACATAAATAATCAATTTTCTTTCCGATCGGTTTGTCCTTAATAAAATCACCAGTCAGACTTAATAATTTCGCAAATTTAGATTCAATGTAGTAATCCGTTAAATCTAATATGTCATCATCAAAATTAAAATTTACTACACACCGGACTATTTTTAGTTTCGCCACACTTTTGTTTACTCCAATAACGCGCATTACCTAAATTATCCCAAAAATACATTCCCCTTCCACCCCAAGAATCATCATTTGGGTGTTGACTGATAACCAATTTACCTTTCATTAATTCTGAAGTAATTGATTCATGATTGCAATGATATAAAGGTATTTGAGTGTCTCCCAATTATGTAGCCTCCATTTTTAACGACCTCTATCCATTATAACGAAAAATAAAAATAATGTCACGAAAAATGTACAAATTGACCTAATTCCAATTTGAGCTCACATTATGTCCTTTTTGATTTTTTAAAACAAAAAGAGCGCTGGTAAAGGATAATCTTCACCAACTCCCTATTTTCTATGTATTTAATCCCAATTCCGCTAAGATTTGACGTTTGTAGGCAATCTTTTGGACTTCCTTGTCTTCAGTTTCGGACCAATCTAGTTTAATTTCTGAAACAATTTGTCCAGGCCGATTTTTTAGGATATAGATGCGGTCGCTAAGATTGAGGGCCTCCTCGATACTATGTGTGATAATCAAGGTCGTCAGCTCTAGTTGCTTGTGAATCTCCAGATACCAAGCGTGAAGTTCCATCTTGGTCATCTCATCCAAGGCGCTAAAAGCCTCATCCAAGAGAAAGAGCTTGTGCCCGAAAAGATAAGTGCGGAGTAAGGCTACACGCTGGCGCATCCCTCCACTGAGTTCATGAGGATACTTATCCCGTACAGCTGTCAACTGGAAGGTCGCAAGAATTTCATCCGCGCGAGCAATAGCTTCAGCCTTATTAACCTTTTGGATCAAGAGGGGCAGGATGATATTGCCAAGCACCGTCTTGTGCTCCAAGAGTAAATCCTTTTGTAACATATAACTCACGCGCCCCTTGGGATTTTCCTCTCCGTCAAGGACAATACGCCCAGACTGGACTTCTAAAATTCCTGCGATTAGATTAAAGAGGGTAGTTTTTCCAACACCACTGGGACCTAGGATAGAAACCACTTCACCTGACGTCACCTGCAGGTTGATGTCCTCTAAAATCCTTTCCTCGCCATAGGCATAGCTTACGTGTTCTAGTCTAATTTCTGTCATTATTTTACAAATTCGTTGGTGAAGCCCTTGTCTGTCAAGTCTTCTTTGAGGATACCATTTTCTTTATCCCATTTGTAGAAGGCATTCCAGCGTTCTGCGTCAAATTGTCCCCACTTTTCCTTGTCGCTTGCGTATTCTTTTGACAAGTATTTTTGAGATTCGATGACAAAATCACGTTTTTCCTTGAGTTCAGGTGCATTCTTGATGAGAATATCTGCAGCTTCTTTTGGGTGTTCCATAGCGTATTGGTAGCCTTTTTTGATGGCTTGGATGACTTTACGAGCTTCTTCTTTGTTGTCTTTCAGATAGTCGTTGTTTGCGATGATAACTGGTGAGTAGTAGTCAAACTCTTTAACGTAGTCTTTCAAGTACATGAAGTTAGCATCTACGCCTTGAGATTTAGCAAGGATACCGTCCCAACCATAGTAGATCCAAGCAGTGTCAAAGACACCATTGGCAATCGGTGTGATCGAGTTTGAGTCGTTGTTTGGTACTTTTTCTACCTTCTCAAAGTCCCCACCTTGTGATTCTACCAAGGTTTTCAACATAGCCAGTTCCGTTGGGTCATTCCAGGTTCCGTATTTCTTCCCAACCAAGTCTTTTGGACTGGTGACATTGTCAGATTTACGTGAGATGATTCCTGATGTATTGTGTTCTACGATAGCGGCAACGGCAGTAATTCCTGCCCCTTTTTCCAACTTTTTAGCCATGTAGTCTTGGAAATAGATAGCAAATGGCGCCTTGCCATTGATTACCAAGTCAGATGAGCTTTCTTCTGGTGGTAATTTCAAATCAACATCCACTCCAGCTTCTTTGAAATAACCTTTTTCCTTTGCTACATAAAGCCCTGTGTGGTTGGTATTTGGCGTCCAGTCTAGGATAAAGTCAATTTTCTTGAGTTCTGCTTCTTTGTTGTTCTTAGAAGCAGTTCCTTGACCACAAGCTACAAGCACAACAGCTACAAGAGCTGTTACAATCGTTAAAAACACTTTCCATGTTTTCTTCATTTTCATTTCCTCTTTTCTTTTTCAAAAACGCTCTATTTTAAGTACGTTTCCATTTAATCACATATTTTTCACTAATATCGACCAGCTTCATACCCAGAAGACTGATGAGTGACACCAGAATAATAATGGCAAACATGGTATCATACTGAAACAGTTTTTTAGACTGAATCATGTAAACACCAAGACCTTCAAAACCTCCCAACCACTCGGACACCACGGTTGTGATAAAGGCGTAGGAGACACTGACCCTCAAACCTGCATAAAAGTAGGGCAGACTGACCGGGATTTTAAAATGCCACAGGATTTGCCAAGAGTTTGCACGCATCAGACTAAACAAGGTCAGCATATCCTTGTCACAATGCCTAAAACCGTCCAAAATGCTGACGATGATAGGGAAGGTTGTCGTCAGGATAATCAAGACAATCTTGGGTAAAATTCCATAACCTAACCACAAGACCAGGATAGGAGCTATAGCAATCGTTGGAATAGTCTGAACAACCACCATCATAGGGTAAATCAGATCATTGAGCCAAGTCAAACTATCCATGAGCACAGTCATGAGACAGGCAATCAGGACACCCAGAACAAGACCTAGTAAAGCCACCCTCAAGGTCGCCCAGCTATGGTGCCAGAGAAATTCTCTGTCACGAACAAAGGACTGGAGAATCTCAAGAGGAGTTGGCAGGATAAACTTGGGTAAAAGTTTGAATATTCCCGCTAACTGCCAGACCGACAAGACTCCGAGAAATCCCAAAAGACTAATCTGTCGTCTCATCATACTTTTCAAGTTTCTCATCGATGCTTAAAATCTCTCCTACATTTATTTTGACATTGGCAAAGACATTATCTGCCTCCTGCCCGGCCACTTCAAGCGCTTCTTTGAGAATGCGCATGAGATCACCAAACTCTCCTTCCAAGACCGTTTCAAAGGGTGTCACCACCATGGTCACGGACTGAGCTTGCAGATAAGCAATCACTTGATCGATAATAGCAATTCGATCAATTCCCTGTGATAGGGGCAAGACTTGCAAGGCAATGCTTGCTTTCATAAAAACCTCCTCTTCTCAGTTTTTCTTTTTGACCAAAAGAAAAACCTTTGCCATATATGGAAAAGGTGCAGAATTCGGCTAAGTATCGTTCCCTACGCTGGCATTACCCAGATCAGGTGCGGTCGAAGTTTAACACTTCCTCTCAGACTGTACACAGACTCCCATATCTTATATGGACATATAGTAACGCAAATACAAGGAAAAGTCAAGGAAACTGCTTACAGAAAACCATGAAAAAGAGTTTAAAGGCAAATGCTTTAAACTCTTTCATATCTTTCTTATTTAGCCTCGTACCATGTTGCTCCTTCATTCTCATCAGCGATGAGGGGAACACTGAGCTGGATGGCATCTTCCATAGTTTGTTTCACTAGAGCTTTGACGGCTGCTAGTTCTGATTTTGGAATCTCAAGGACGATTTCATCGTGCACTTGCAAGAGCATCTTGGTCTGATAACCGCCCGCTACTAAAGCCTTATCTAGTTGAATCATAGCAATTTTGAGAATATCCGCCGCCGAACCCTGGATAGGAGAGTTAATAGCTGTCCGCTCTGCAAAACCACGAATGTTAAAGTTGCGCGAATTGATATCTGGCAACTCGCGACGACGCTTGAAGAGGGTCTCTACATAGCCTTTATCACGCGCCTCACGTACCACTTCTTCCATATAGTTTTTGATTCCAGGAAAACGTTCAAAATAGGTATCAATGTAGGCTTTGGCCTTCTTACGACTAATACCAAGATTGTTTGCCAAGCCAAAATCTGAAATCCCGTAAACCACTCCGAAGTTAACCGCCTTGGCATTGCGACGGTCGTTTGGAGTCACATCCTCAGGGCGTTTAATTCCAAAGACCCTCATGGCTGTCGAAGTATGGATATCCGCTCCCTCTTGGGAAGGCCTTGATCAGATGCTCATCTTTAGAAATATGAGCCAAAACGCGCAATTCAATCTGCGAGTAGTCCGAACTGAGTAGTACACTATCCTCCCACTCAGGGACAAAGGCCTTACGAATGAGGCGGCCTTGTTCCAAACGCACAGGAATATTTGCAAGTTTGGATCCACACTAGACAGACGCCCTGTCTGGGTCAAATCCTGCACATAGCGAGTGTGGATCTTGCCATCAGAAAGAATCCAGTCCTGTAAACCGACCACATAAGTCGATTGAATCTTAGCAATCTGACGGTAGTCTAGAATTTTCTTAACAATTGGCGCAATAGGAGCCAGACGCTCTAGCACATCCACGGCTGTTGAGTAACCTGTCTTGGTTTTCTTGGTGTATTCGAGGGGAAGACCTAACTTTTCAAAGAGAAGCACGCCCAGCTGTTTCGGTGAGTTGATATTAAACTCCTCACCAGCTAGCTCATAAATCTCCTGAGTTAGCTTTTCAATGACTAGCTCATTTTCAGCCTGCATCTCAAGCAAGGTCTCTTTCTTGACTGTAATTCCAGCGATTTCCATCTTGGCAAGGACAAAAGCCAGAGGTTGCTCCATGTCATAGAGGAGATCTAATTGCCCGTTTTCACTTAATTTTTCAAGTAGGACAGGCTCTGTCTCAACCAATACAGCAACCTTACGAGCTAAGTGCTCCAAGAATTTCTCTCTCTCAGGGATAGCTTTCTTGACCCCTTTGCCGTAGAAGGTTTCATCATCGACTAGGTAAGTTTGACCATAGAGACTCGCAATGGTTGAAATTTCATTATTCTCGACAGTGGAGAGAAGATATTTGGCCAAGCGACTGTCAAAAGCAGGAGCCTGCAGGTTCAAGCCCAAGCGATTTAAAAGAACCTTGGCTTTCTTAAAATCATACACTTTCAGAGGTGTTTTTTCTAGAATTCCTTGAAAATCGGCTCCTGCAAGAGCTCAAGTTTATCTGTAGCGTAAAGTTTATCCCCACAAGACCAAGCAAAACCAACCAAATCATCTGTATGGTAATTCTCACCAAAAAGCTCAAAGTGGAAGATAGAGTCTGCGCTCAGCATGTCTTGACTGATGTGATCAACGATAGTGAAATCCAAACTTTCAGGCGCATTCGTTGATGAAACATTTAAAGCTTGCTTGAGCTGTTTGAAGCCCATCTCATCGTAGAATTTTCCGAGATTTTCCACATCTGGTCCACTATAGAGCAAATCATCAAGGCCAATCTCAATCGGTGCATTTGTCTCAATAGTCGCCAAGGTTTTAGACAAAAAGGCTTGTTCCTTGTCATTGATGAGATTTTCCTTCATCTTAGAAGCCTTCATCCCATTGATATTTTCATAAATTCCCTCTAGCGATCCGTGTTCTAGCAAGAGCTTGATGCCCGTCTTTTCACCGATTTTCGTAACACCAGGGATATTATCAGACTTATCCCCCATGAGGGCCTTGAGATCTATAAACTGAGCTGGTGTGAGGCCCATTTTTTCCATAAGATAGTCTGGCGTAAAGGCCTCAAACTCAGCCACACCTTTCTTAGAAATCTCGACCACCGTATGCTCATCCGTCAACTGGATCAAGTCCTTGTCTCCGCTAACGATTGTCACATCGAAGGAATCCTTCTCAGCCAAGCGACCTAGGGTCCCGATGATATCATCTGCCTCATACTGGGGCAGCTCATAGTGGCGAATCCCAAGATGATCCAACAACTCACGAATGAAGGGAAATTGCTCACGAAACTCATCTGGAGTTTTAGCGCGACCACCTTTGTAGTCTGCATACATTTCTGTTCGGAAAGTCGTCTTACCTGCATCAAAGGCTACCAAAACATGGCTGGGCTCAACTCGCTCCAAGACATGATTCAACATGAGTTGAAAGCCATAGATTGCATTGGTATGAAGACCATTAGCATTTTTAAACCGATCCAACTGCTGATAGAGCGCAAAAAAAGCCCGAAAAGCAACAGAAGATCCATCAATTAATAATAATTTTTTCTTGTCCATACACCCATTATAAAGGAAAGCGAGGAAAAATACCATCGGAAAGAATAGGCAAATAGTCGTGAAGTTCTTTTTTTATATTCTTTCTAGATTCTAGCTCCGTTACTATCTACTCGATAGCCATCCACAGTGGTATTCACTGCTAAAGCCCCCGAAGCATTGACGTAGTAATGCTTTCCTCCTACTTGGAACCACTGACTAGACTTCATAGCCCCTGAACTCTCCAAATAATACCATGTTCCGTTTTCCTTGAGCCATCCTGTCTGCATCTCCCCCGATGCCTTTAGATAGTACCAATGCGAACTATCCTTTACCCAACCTGTTGACATGGTCCCATTGTCTTTAAAGTGATACCAACTGCCGTTTATTTTCTTCCAACCAGTTGCGAGTTTCCCGTTCTCACGGTAATTCCAAATACCGTTTTGCTTCTTCCAACCATTCTCCACTGATTCTGTTTCCGTATGCTGAACGTATCGTCTAGCACCACTGTAAGATAGATAGCTGAGCCATTTATAACCGTCCTTTTCTACGATTTGGTCGTATCTAACATTTTCACCAGGATAGTAGTAGTCAATAACTTGTGCTGTACTTGACGGCTGGTTTCGAATGGCAGACTTTTGAGTAAACGTATGAGTCCCACTAGACGACAACCCTGATCCAATAGGATTTCCAGTTCTACCACCATTCCCTACCAAGTCCTTAAAATGGATAAAACCTGTCATAGAGCTAGCTTTTACGCTTCGACGATTGTATTTCTCCCTAACGCCATAGTTATACTCTTCGATCTCAATCGTGTCACCTGATACATTTGATACCCAGGCCACGTGCCCGTAGTAACCTTCTGTCGACCAAGCAATAGATCCAACTTCTGGCTTAGTGTCAACACGGTAGCCTTCTCTCCTTGCGCGGTGTCCCCATTCATTCGCATTACCGTAGGCAGGAGGAATCTCAAAGCCATTCACACTACTCAAACGAAAGGCCGCAAAAGATGTACACTGGCGAGAATACATCCGCCATTGATCGATTTCAACACTACCGTTTGTAATGAATCGGATAGTCATCTCCACGCGCTACACTGTCAGCCTGAACCGATTCACCACCAAACAAAAAAGTACTCGTAACGAACAAAGTAGCCAGTCCTACACCCAACTGAGTATATCCACTCTTCTTAACTCCTGATTTTAAAAACGTCATTCATTCTCCTTAATAATATAAATTTCCGAGGTTACCCTCGTTTATACTATTCGGGAGAAAAAGAAAAAAGTGAGCAAAGCTCACTTCATTTTAGGATTCTTGGTCTAGATAGCGAATTAAATTCTTTTCTGTCAAGATATCTGAGTAGGTGAAGGATTCAACATAAACATTGGCTTGTTTGTCTCCCTCAACGTCCCCAAATTCAACGATAAATAGAGACTGATAAACCTCAATTAGCTTTCCCAATCTATTTTTTTGGCGCTTACGGCCATTCTCCAAAGTCATTTCTACGACTTGTCCCTCATGCGCCTTGATTTCTTCTTTGATTTTTTTCATCTTGGCTACATCTGTAAATGCATCTGACATCTTATGCCTCCCTCTTTGAGATACTCGAAAATTTATTGTATTCTTTTTGGAAAATCAATTCCACTGTTCCACGAGCTCCACTACGGTTTTTCTCGATGATAACCTCTACCTTGTTATTTGGAATTCCTTCCTCTTCTTCACCCGCACGATCATAGTAGTCGTCACGGTATAGAAAGGCTACGATATCCGCGTCTTGCTCAATGGAACCCGATTCACGAATATCAGACAAGACTGGTCTCTTATCCTGACGCTGTTCCACACCACGAGATAACTGACTGAGAGCAATAACTGGAACCTTTAGTTCCTTTGCTAGGATTTTCAACTGACGAGAAATTTCAGAGACTTCTTGTTGCCGATTCTCACGACCAGTCCCTGTGATAAGCTGTAGGTAGTCTATCAAAATCAAGCCTAGATTGCCTGTTTCTTGAGCCAGTTTACGTGAGCGCGAACGAATTTCCGTAATCCGAATCCCTGGCGTATCATCGATATAGATACTCGCGTTGGCTAGGGTTCCCTTGAGCAATGGTATATTTTTGCCACTCCTCGTCGGTCAATTGACCAGTACGGATAGAATGAGACTCCACCAAACCTTCTGCTGCCAACATACGGTCTACTAGGCTTTCTGCACCCATTTCCAGTGAAAAAAATAGCTACCGTCTTGTCCAACTTGGTTCCAATATTCTGAGCAATGTTCAAAGCAAAGGCTGTTTTACCGACCGCAGGACGAGCTGCTATAATAATCAGTTCCTCCTCATGCAATCCGGTCGTCATATGGTCCAAATCACGATAACCTGTCGCAATACCTGTGATATCCGTTGTTTGTTGTGACCGAACTCTAGGTTCCCGAAGTTGATATTTAGAATATCACGGATGTTCTTGAAACCACTACGATTGGCATTTTCGCTAACATCAATGAGTCCCTTTTCCGCTTGAGCGATGATTTCATCTGCAGGCTTAGAAGCTTCATAGGCTTGGTTGACAGACTCTGTCAACTTGGAAATCAAGCGACGTAGCATAGCCTTTTCTGCAACTATTTTAGCATAATACTCTGCATTAGCTGAAGTTGGCACAGAGTTGACAATTTCAACAAGATAGGATAAGCCACCAACATTTTGGAGGTCCCCTTGACTATCCAAAATCGTCCGAACTGTTGTCGCATCAATTGCTTCTCCACGATCTGACAAGTCCACCATCGCTTGGAAAATCAACCGATGAGCATACTTAAAGAAGTCACGAGAATCAATGTATTCCCGTACAAAAACGAGTTTACTCTCATCTATAAAAATAGCCCCCAGAACAGATTGTTCTGCCAAAATATCCTGAGGTTGAACTCGTAGTTCTTCTACTTCTGCCATCCGACTTTCCTTCCTTTTACAATCTTGTCAAGAAGTTGTAAACTTAACCTTCTTTTACACGAAGATTGATGACACTTGTAACATCTTGATAGATCTTCACTGGTACATCAATCAAACCAACTGCTCGAATTGGTGCTTTTACTTGAATGTGACGTTTGTCAATCTTGATACCAAATTGCTTTGCAACTCTTCCGCAATCTTCTTGTTAGTGATGGAGCCAAATGTACGGCCATCCGGTCCAACCTTCTCAACAAACTCTACAACAGTCTCTTCTGCTTCAAGCTTGGCCTTGATGGCCTTTGCTTCGGCAATCATCTCTGCATGAGCCTTTTCTTCAGATTTTTGTTTTCCACGCAACTCACCCACTGCTTGAGCAGTCGCTTCCTTGGCCAAATTCTTTTTAATCAGGAAGTTTTGAGCGTAGCCAGTTGGCACTTCCTTGATTTCGCCTTTTTTCCCTTTTCCTTTAACATCTGCTAAAAAGATTACTTTCATTCTTCTTTCTCCTTTTCCTTTAGTTCATCCAAAACAAGTTGAGTCAATTTTTCTCCTGCTTCTGACAGACTCATATTCTCGATTTGCGCAGCAGCTAGATTAAAGTGACCACCGCCACCCAACTCTTCCATAATGCGTTGTACATTGATTTTACTGCGACTTCGAGCTGAGATTGAGATAAATCCTTGTGTATTTTTCGCTAGAACGAAGCTGGCTTCAATACCGGACATGGCCAACATAGCATCGGCAGCCTTACTGATGACAACTGTGTCATAGGTAGTCGAGTCCTTAGCTTGGGCAATCAAGACATCTGAACCCAATTTACGACCTTGTAAAATGAGTTCATTTACCTCACGGTACTCTTCAAAATCTGTCGCAGCAATCTCCTGGATAGCAATACTATCGCTTCCACGTGTCCGAAGGTAGCTAGCAACATCAAAGGTTCGACTCGTTACTCGAGATGTAAAGTTTTTGGTATCCAGCATCATACCAGCCATCAGTACACTGGCCTGCATACGACTCAAACGATTCTTCTTAGAATTTTGGAACTGAATCAATTCTGTTACCAACTCACTCGCACTACTTGCTCCACTTTCGATATAGGTGATTACTGCATTCTCTGGAAAATCCTGATCACGTCGATGGTGGTCAATGATGATGGTTTGAGTAAACAAATCATAAAAACCTTTGGACAAGGTCAAAGCCGTCTTCGAATGATCCACTAAAATCAACAACGAACGATTTGTAACTGAGTTCATCGCATTAGCCAAAGGCAAGAGCTTGGTGACACCCTCTTTTTCCAAGAAGTTGATAGCCCGCTCAATATCTGGTGACATTTGTTCTGCATCATAAACAGCATAGCTATTTTCAGTGATATTGCTAGAAAACAACTGCATACCAACCGCAGACCCCAAGGCATCCATATCTAGATTCTTATGACCAACTACAAATACCTGATCCACACTGCGAATCTTATCTGAAATAGCTGTCATCATCGCTCTCGTACGTGTTCTCGTTCTCTTAACAGAGGCTGCGGAACCACCACCAAAATAGATTGGATTCTTGGTTTCATCATTTTCCTTGACGACCACTTGGTCCCCACCACGAACCTCAGCCAAGTTCAAGTTCCTTAAAGCAACTTTCCCTATCTCATCATGATTTCCATCACCATAAGAAAAGCCCATGCTCAAGGTCAATGGCAACTGTCTCTGCTTAGCCTCCTCACGAAAGGCATCAATCACAGAGAATTTATCATTCATCAAGCCCTCAAGAACTGTGTAATCAGTAAATAAATAAAAGCGGTCCATCCCCACACGCCGAGAAAACATAGCGTATTTACTAGCAAACTCTGAAACAAAATTTGCCACAAAACTATTAATATGACTGATATCGGAGTCGGAGGTTGCATCTTCCAGATCATCGTAGTTGTCTACCGAGATAACCCCAATCACTGGTCGACTAGTTACCAATTCGACAGTTGCTTCATATTCCCCTGAAACGTCAAAGAAATACAGGACACCTGAAGCCTTGTCCATATGAACAGCATATCGTGTCTCCCCTAAGGTAGCATAAGAACCAGGGACCCCCACAGAAGCCTTGATGATGGTTTGAATCAATTCAACATCAATTTCGCCTTCTTCAGTTGTCAAAATCAACTCAGCATAAGGATTAAACCACTCTACTTCGCCAGTAGATAAGTCTAATTTCAGAACACCAACCGGCATTTGTTCGAGCAGCGTGTTTAAGCTATCTTCCGCTTGATGATTTACATATTGGATTTGTTCAATTTCGCTCTTTTCATACTGTTTTTTTTGCCAGATGAATAAAAGCAGATAAAGAAGTACAAATAAAAACAAGGCACTGATCGTTACAGCAATATTTTGTGAAAAAATAATCAGCATTGTTAAGGTTCCGAAAGTTGCAATCCCTAGTAGAACCGCAGAAATCGGAGTTAAATTATTTTTTTTCATTCTAAACCTCTTGCGCATTATTATATCACAAAAGCCCTTAAAAAGCGACCTTTAAAAAATGATAAGCCTCCTTTTCCTTATTGATTTTTTATGGTTGACTGCAAAAAGGAGAATAAGCCCATTATCCTCCTGCACATCTATATACTCTGGTTACTGTCACTTAACGTTCAACGATGAGGGCTGTTCCCATCCCTCCCCCGATACAGAGAGTTGCTAAACCAGTTTTAGCATCACGTTTCATCATCTCATGTACCAGAGTCACTAAGATACGGCAGCCTGAAGCTCCAATTGGGTGACCAAGAGCAATCGCGCCACCATTGACATTGACAATATCTGTGTTAAAGCCAAGTGTTTTCCCAACCGCACAAGCCTGAGCAGCAAAGGCTTCATTTGACTCAATCAAGTCGAGATCATCAACTGTCAAATTGCCTTTTTCAAGAGCTTTGCGAGTCGCATAAATCGGTCCACATCCCATCATCTTAGGATCCAAACCTGCACTTGCATACGAACGAATACGAGCAATGACTGGAAGTCCCAATTCTTCAGCTTTTTCAGCACTCATGACCAAGACAGCCGCTGCTCCGTCATTGATACCTGAGGCATTCCCCGCTGTAACAGAACCGTCTTTTTTGAAAACAGGATCTAGCTTAGATAAACTCTCCAAGCTAGCATCTTTTCTAGGAAATTCATCTGTATCAAAGACGATAGGATCGCCTTTACGTTGAGGAATAACCACCGGAACAATCTCTTCCTTAAAGCGTCCAGATTCTATAGCCGCCACTGCTCGTTTTTGTGACTCTAAAGCAAAAACATCTTGTTCTTCTCGACTGATACCATATTCTTCAGCCACATTTTCAGCTGTAATCCCCATATGGTATTCGTTAAAGGCATCAGACAAACCGTCCTTAATCATGGTATCTACCACTTTCGAATCTCCCATACGGCCGCCCCAACGGAAGTTTGGCAAAACATATGGAGCCTGACTCATATTTTCTGCACCACCAGCCACGACAATATCTGCATCTCCGCACTGAATCGCTTGAGCAGCTAACTGAACTGCCTTTAAACCTGAACCACAAACCTTATTGATAGTAAAGGCTGGTGTAAATTCAGGAACCCCCGCATGAATACTCATTTGGCGAGCCACGTTTTGGCCTAAACCTGCACCTAGGACATTTCCCATAATCACTTCATCTACCTGCTCTGGTTTAATATTCGCTTTTTCCAAAGCACTCTTAATGACCAAAGATCCCAAATCAACAGCAGAAACATTCTTCAAACTCCCGCCAAAGGAACCTAAAGGTGTTCGCACCGCCGAAACAATAACTACGTCTTTCATGACTACCTCCATTTATACCTCATATAATGACTAATGACGCAATATAAAAGTGGTTTACACTGGTGTAAACCACTTTGAAAATTCTATTTTATGATTCTTTTACTTCAAGCAAACCAACTTCACCATCTTCACGACGATACAAAACATTTGTTGTTTGATCTTCTACATCTACATAGATAAAGAAATCATGTCCCAATAAATCCATTTGAAGAAGCGCTTCTTCTAAATCCATTGGCTTCAAATCAATTTGTTTTGAACGAACCACTTTTGGTTGCACAACATTTGCATCTTCAACTAGAGCATCTGTAAAGAGTTGGCTTGTTGCAACCTTATTTTTATTCTTGCGTTCGATTTTTGTTTTATTTTTTCGAATCTGGCGTTCAATTTTATCTGTTACAAGATCGATAGAACCATACATATCTTGAGAAATATCTTCTGCACGAAGAGTAATTGACCCAAGTGGAATTGTTACTTCAACTTTTGCCGTTTTTTCACGGTAAACTTTCAAATTCACACGTGCATCCAACTCTTGCTCTGGTTGGAAATACTTTTCGATCTTTTCGAGTTTAGAAACTACATAATCACGAATTGCTTCTGTTACTTCTAGGTTTTCACCACGGATACTATATTTAATCATATAAGTACCTTCTTTCTAAACATTTTTGTTTTTCTAACTATATTATAGCGCTTTCATTTTCATTTTGCAAATTTTTTCCTCATCTTACAAGGGAAAAAGTTTTAACATCCAAAGCTCCTGCTTCTTCCAAAAGACGCTTCACACGATTGACAGTTGCCCCTGTTGTATAGATGTCATCAATAACCAAAATTTTCTTAGGAAGAGGGGCTTCAGTTTTTATAAAAAATGGAATTTCGGTAGCTAATCGTTCCGAGCGATTCTTAGAAGAACTAGCCGTCTCTTCTCTTTTCCCTAGTAAATCTTGAAAAGAAAATCCTGCCGCCTCAACCAAACCTTCAACCTGATTAAATCCCCTCTCAAGCAATCTTTCAGGACTTAAGGGAATCACCACAAATTCATAGTCTCTATACTTTTTCAACTCATTAGCAAGAACAGAAGCGAAAACTTTTCTAAGCAAAAAATCCCCATCAAACTTATATCGACTAAAGAAGTCTTTCATAGCTTGATTATAGATGAATATCGCTTTATGATTAACTTCGATTCCTTCTTTACACCAAAATTTACAATCTTGACACTGAGTTGACATCCCTGTTTTCATACAGCTTGGACAATAATTCTCACCAATCTTCTCAAAACTAGAAGCACAAGCTGAGCAAAGATAGTTTTGCTCATTCTTTAAAAGAAAGAGATGACTAAAAGTCAAGTTACTCTTTGTTGTCTGTCCACATAACAAACAGTTCATAATCCCGCCTCCTTGTTCATCTGCTTGATTTCCTTGATTGCCTTTTTAATGGAAGTATTTAATCCATCATGAAAGAAGAGCAACTCACCAGTCGGTCTATCCATACTGCGCCCAACTCGCCCTCCAATCTGAATCAAGCTAGACTTGGTAAAGAGACGATGATTAGCATCTACAACGAAAACATCCACAAAAGGGAAGGTAACTCCACGCTCCAAGATTGTTGTACTGATCAGTATTGTTAGTTCCCCATCTCGAAAAGCTTGTACCTGCTCTAATCGATTTTCTGTGACAGAAGATACAAAACCGATATTCTCATTCGGGAACTGCTCCTGCAAGATTTCTTTTAGTTTCTCTCCTTTTTTAATCTCTGATGCAAAAATCAGCAAAGGATAACTTGTTCTTCTCTGTTTCTCAATATAGGTTTTTAAATTGGCTGACAACTTATTTTTCTCTAAACAACGATTAAAATCCGATAACCAAACTGGCTTTGGAATGATCAATGGATTTCCATGAAATCGTCTTGGCAAGCTCAACCTTTTTAATTCTCCTGTGCGAACCATCTTATCTAACTCATCTGTAGAAGTCGCTGTAAGGAATATCTTTACCCCCTCCTCCTTTACACATTGGTTTACAGCATAGTAAAGAACAGAGTTGTCAACATAAGGAAAGGCATCTACTTCGTCCACTATCAGTAAGTCAAAAGCATGATGAAATTTTAACAACTGATGAGTCGTTGCAACTACTAGGGGAGTTCGAAAATAGGGATCTGATTCGCCATAGAGTAGTGCTATGTCGCAAGCAAAGTCATTCTGAAGTCGCTTATACAATTCCAAACACACATCGATTCGAGGACTGGCCAAGCAAACTACGCCACCATCATCAATCACTTTGGCCACAACTTGGTAAATCATCTCTGTCTTTCCAGCACCTGTCACAGCATGAACTAAAATCGGTTCTTTCTTTTCGACTGCTTGAATCAACCCCTCTGATACCTTCTCTTGAAAAGGTGTTAACTGACCACGCCATTTGAGAACATCTTGCTTAGGAAAATCTTCCTGCGGAAAATAGTATAAAGCTTGATCGCTTCTAACTCGCTTCATCAATAAACACTCCCTACAATAGTAAGCACCTATAGGCAAATGCCATTCTTCTAGAATACTACTATTACAACGTTGACAAAACAGTTTTCCCTTCTCTTTTCTCATTGCTGGTAGTTTCATCGCCACCTGTCGTTTTTTTCAGGGCTTAATTCTTGTTCTGTAAAAAAGTCGACCAAGATAATTTGGATTTATTTTCATACTTCTTTATTCGTAAAAATATAGAACTTTAGACTATTTTTTTAGTACAATAAAAATATGGAATTTAGAACGATAAAAGAGGACGGACAAGTCCAAGAAGAAATCAAAAAAATCACGATTTATTTGTCATGCAAAACGTGTCTATAGTGAAGAAGAAGCTCGTGCCTTTATCACTGCTATCAAAAAGGAACACTATAAGGCTACCCACAACTGCTCTGCTTTTTATTATCGGTGAGCGCAGTGAAATCAAGCGAACCAGTGATGATGGGGAGCCAAGTGGAACTGCTGGTGTACCTATGCTAGGAGTTCTAGAAAATCACAATTTGACCAATGTTTGTGTAGTTGTTACCAGATATTTTGGTGGTATCAAACTGGGAGCAGGAGGTCTTATTCGCGCTTATGCAGGTAGTGTTGCCTTAGCTGTCAAAGAAATTGGAATTGTTGAAATTAAAGAACAAGCAGGGATTCAAATTCAAATGAGCTATGCTCAATATCAAGAGTATGGGAATTTTCTTAAAGAACATAATCTTATGGAACTCGAAACCAACTTTACAGATCAAGTTGACACAATTATCTTTGTCGATAAAGAAGATAAAGAGGATACCAAAGCTGCTCTCATAGAATTTTTTAATGGGAAAGTTATCCTAACAGATCAAGGCTTACGAGAAGTTGAAGTTCCTGTAAACCTTGTGTAAAGCACTTTTTAAATATCTTCCCTCAATTTTTAGATTTACACTAACTATTTTTCTGATTGTTATAAAAAAATCCTATCGCTTCGATAGGATTTCTATATTTTACAAAAGTTTAAGATAGCGTTATACTAGAAGCATCTTATATAAAGAGGTGCTAACATGGCTATTTATAACAATATCACAGAACTTATCGGAAAAACACCGATTGTTAAATTGAATAACATTGTACCAGAAGGTGCAGCAGACGTTTACGTAAAACTAGAAGCTTTTAACCCAGGTTCATCCGTTAAAGACCGCATCGCTCTTAGTATGATTGAAAAAGCAGAGCAAGAGGGTAAACTGAAACCAGGCTCTACTATTGTAGAAGCAACAAGCGGGAACACTGGTATCGGTCTTTCATGGGTTGGTGCTGCTAAAGGTTATAAAGTTGTCATCGTTATGCCTGAAACAATGAGTGTTGAACGCCGTAAGATCATCCAAGCTTATGGTGCTGAACTAGTCCTCACTCCCGGTAGTGAAGGTATGAAAGGTGCGATTGCTAAAGCGCAAGAAATTGCTACTGAACGCGATGGTTTCCTACCATTACAGTTTAATAACCAAGCTAACCCAGAAGTCCACGAAAGAACAACAGGAGCTGAAATTCTAGCTGATTTCGGTGCTGATGGTTTAGATGCCTTTGTTGCTGGTGTTGGTACTGGAGGAACTATTTCTGGTGTCTCTCACGCTCTTAAATCGGCTAATTCAGACATTCAAGTTTTTGCAGTTGAGGCAGACGAATCAGCAATCTTATCAGGTGAAAAACCAGGACCTCACAAAATTCAAGGTATCTCTGCAGGATTCATCCCAGAAACACTTGATACAGAAGCTTATGATGGTATCGTTCGCGTGACATCAGACAATGCTCTTGCACTTGGTCGCGAAATTGGTGGAAAAGAAGGCTTCTTGGTAGGTATTTCTTCTGCCGCAGCTATCTATGCAGCAATCGAAGTTGCTAAAAAACTTGGGGCAGGTAAAAAAGTCCTTGCGCTTGCACCAGATAACGGAGAACGTTACCTATCTACAGCGCTCTATGAGTTCGAAGTCTAGTCTCCTAAATACACAAAGCCCTTTAACAAGGGCTTTGTAATTTTTTCTATAAGAAAGAGGAAGCAAATCTGCTTCCTCTTTTTGTTATTAGTTATTCAAAGCTGCTGCCATTGTAGCTGCAACTTCAGCTTCAAAGTCATTTGCAGCTTTTTCGATACCTTCACCAACTTCAAAGCGAGCGAACTCAACTACTGAAGCGTTAACTGATTCAAGGTATGCTTCAACTGTCTTGCTGTCATCCATGATGTAGACTTGTGCAAGAAGTGTGTATGCTTGGTCAACTTTAGTGTTATCAAGCATGAAGCGATCCATTTTACCTGGAATGATTTTATCCCAGATTTTTTCTGGTTTGCCTTCTGCAGCCAATTCAGCTTTGATGTCAGCTTCAGCTTGAGCAATTACTTCGTCAGTCAATTGAGCTTTGATCCATACTTCAAGTGTGGAAGTGCTGGCTTACCAACCATAGCGCGACTTTCGTTATCTTGGTCAATTACATGGTTCAATTGTGCCAACTCATCTTTAACGAATTGTTCGTCCAATTCTTTGTATGAAAGAACTGTTGGTTTCATCGCAGCGATGTGCATTGAGATTTGTTTAGCAAGCGCCTCATCTCCACCTTCAATAACAGAGATAACACCGATACGGCCACCATTGTGTTGGTATGCTCCAAAGTGTTGGGCGTCTGTTTTTTCAAGCAAAGCAAAACGGCGGAATGAGATTTTTTCACCGATTGTAGCTGTTGCAGATACATATGCAGCTTCAAGAGTTTCACCTGAAGGCATTGTCAAAGCAAGAGCTTCTTCGTTGTTAGCTGGTTTTCCTTCAGCGATTACTTTAGCTGTAGCGTTTACCAAGTCAACAAATTGAGCATTTTTCGCAACAAAGTCAGTTTCAGCATTTACTTCAACTACTGCTGCAACGTTACCGTTAACAAATACACCAGTCAAACCTTCTGCAGCAACACGGTCAGCTTTCTTAGCTGCTTTTGCCATACCTTTTTCGCGAAGCAATTCAATCGCTTTTTCGATATCACCTTCAACTTCAACCAATGCTTTCTTAGCGTCCATAACACCGGCACCAGATTTTTCACGCAACTCTTTTACAAGTTTAGCTGTAATTTCTGCCATTTTGATTCTCCTATATTTTTTAAAAATAGAAGAGCCGGGCTACGCCCCGCCCTCCTAGGTAATTACTATTTATATGAATTAAGCGTTGTCGCCTTCTACAACTTCAACGATTTCTTCGATTGAATCTGCTTGAGCTTCTGAAGCTGCAAATTCTGCTTCAACTGCTACTGCATCTTCACCTTGACGTCCTTCGATGATAGCGTCAGCCAATTTAGCTGTGATCAATTTAACAGCGCGGATAGCGTCATCGTTAGCTGGGATGATTACATCGATATCGTCTGGGTCAGTGTTTGTGTCAACCATCGCTACAACTGGGATTCCCAATTTTTTAGCTTCTTTAACAGCGATTTGCTCTTTATGTGGGTCAACTACGTACATAACATCTGGGATACGAGGCATATCTTCGATACCACCCAAGAATTTCAAGACGTGCACGTTGTTTGTTAAGAAGCGCAACTTCTTTCTTAGGAAGAACGTCGAAGATTCCTTCTTCTTCCATACGTTTGATTTCTTTCAAACGAGCGATACGTTTTTGGATAGTTCCCCAGTTAGTAAGAGTTCCACCCAACCAACGGTGGTTGATGTAGTATTGACCTGAACGTTCTGCTTCTTCTTTAACAGCGTCAGCAGCTTGTTTCTTAGTACCAACGAACAATACAACTGCATCGTTTGCAGCTGCATCACGCATGAAGTCATAAGCTTGATCTGCGTATTTTACAGTTTGTTGAAGGTCGATAACGTGGATACCGTTACGCTCAGTGAAGATGTACTTAGCCATCTTAGGGTTCCAGCGACGAGTTTGGTGACCAAAGTGAACACCAGCCTCAAGAAGTTGTTTCATTGAAATTACTGCCATGAGTAAATTCTCCTTTTTGTTTTTTTCCTCTTCTTGACTTCGACTCGCAAAACGACCCAAAGGCAACTGTTTCACAATTCATCAAGAATGAGTATTATCGTTTACACGACAAGCTTTATTCTACCACATTTTTGCGATATTTTCAAGTGGTTTTGATATATTTCGGCCTTGCTTTCAATTAAAAATAATAAAAGAGACTCAAATCGAGCCTCTTCGTTTCATTCATTAGTTTGGATAGATGTAAGTAACATAACCTTCAGATGTTGTAGTTGGGTTGAACCAGCCACGTTTGTTACCGATTGTACGATCTCCACCGTAGTTTGATTCTGACACTTGGATACGAGATGATGATGAAACTGCTGTAACAACCGCTACGTGTCCATAACCACCATCATTCCAACATGCAATCGCACCAACTTGTGGAGTTGATCCTGTACGGAATCCTGCTGCAGCTGCACTTGTTGCCCACTGAGCTCCGTTACCCCAGTAGTCTCCAGCCCAGGTGCCAATGTTTTAGCTCCCCAAGTACATTCACCAGTTGGGTAACTTGATGCATTTGAGCTATATGTTGGACGTTGTCTAGCAGGAGTTGGAGCAGGTGCTGGAGTATAGCTTGAATCTTCATCATCCGATGTTGATGTCGCTTGCACTTGAGCTGAGAAGCTTGTATTTCCTGAAGCAACTACTGATTGTTGTTGGCTTGTTTGACGTGCTTTGTAAGCTGCTTCTGCTTCTGCAGCTGCTTTTGCTTCTGCTTCAGCCGCTGCTTTTTGTTCTAGCAAAGTAGCTTTTTCGCCTTCCGCAGTAGCTTTCTCAGCAGCAAGGTTCAACTCAGCAACTTTCAACTCAGCTTGCTTAGTTGTCAATGTTTGAGCATCGTCAGCAAGAGTCTGTTGGTTGGCAATTACGGTATTGATAGCTTCGTTATTCGCAACTTGTTTTTCAGCAATTGATTTTTTATCAGCCTTTTGTTGTTCCAACATTTTGTTGTTAGCAGATACAATCTCGCTCATAGCTGCAACACGTGAAATAGCTTCAGTAATTGATTTTGAGTTTACAATTGTGTTGATGTAGCTAGTCGCAGCACCGTTTGTTTGTGCGCTACGAGCTTGTTTTTCCAATGAGTCATTACGAGCAACAATGTTCTTAGAAAGTTCTGTAATTTCTCCTTCAAGTTTCTTAGACTCAGCTTGAAGTGTTTCATTTTCAGCTTGCAAGCTTGCTTGTTGTGTTTGAATAGCTGTAACTTGCGTTGGATTTCATCTACTTCTTTTTGAGCTTCTTTTTGTTTAGCTGTCAAATCACTAATCTTACTATCTTGAGCAGCAATTTTTTCATCTGTTGTTTCCGCACGGACAGTTGTTAACACCGCTGCTTGAGAAAATAACATTGTACTTAACAAAAGTGACGCTAAGATTTTTTTCTTCATATTCTGTCAATACTCCTTCTATTTAAGACATTACTAGTATACCAAAAAAAGACATAATAAATATTACGCCTTTGTTACATTTATATTTCTTTCTTATAGATAAATTTTTTTCAAAAAAATAAATTGAAAAATCGCCATCCATAAAAAGTTCAGAATCATTGACGGGACAAGGCTATAGACGATGAATACTGGCATGGAATCTACAGTCAGTCCCACAGCAAGAGCCAAAAGATAGCTCCCCATATCAAACAGAAAACTGATCACAATAATGGTCAACATCCTTGTCCAACGATTTGTCAAAATCACGCTGTTAAACTTGTGGAGCGAAGCACCAATCAAGATAAACAAAAGCGTGGCAATTCCAATCAAGTGGAAAAAATAAATATCGTAAACCAAACCCACTATACAACAATAGGCTAGATAGAGATACTCCGACACCTCGATTGTCTCAAATAAGAGAAACAAGAATAGAAAATGACTGGCTAAATGAAAGTGGGGGAAGAAGGATCCCACCAATTGACCAATATGAGCATCAACTAGAACAACAACGGGGAGTAAAAAGAAAATACCAACTTGTTTTAACAGTCTCATTGTTAATTCCCCACTAACTCTACCACATGAAGATTTTTGGTGTCAGCACTTAACTTTACTGTTACCTCTCGTGTTAGATAATCACTGCTGTGCGTTGTGGCAACAACCTCGCCAACAGGAATATCCTTAACATTGAAGTTTCCGAGCCCCCCTGTAGTCACCTTATCTCCCGCGCTAATGTCGCTATTACTATTTAATTGACTAATTTTAAGCAGTTCGGTTTCCTTGTCATAACCAACGATGATTCCATAAATTTCAGTAGAACCATGCAGGATTTTAACGGAAATTTTGTCGGAATTTTCAGTGTTTGTCAATAGGTTTACAGTTGTTGAATGTTCCTCCACCTTTGAAACACTACCAATCAAGCCACCGTTTGCAATGACCAACATATTTTCAGAAGCTCCTTTTGAACTTCCCACATCAATTGTTAACTCTTGCTTCCAAGACACTGGAGCTCGCATAATCACATCTGCTGCTAGGGTTTTTGTAGTCTGCAATTTTGACTTCATATCCAGCAACTGACGTAGTTGTTCATTTTCAGTTTTTAAACTTTCTGATTGATTAGATTCTACCTCTAGTTGATAGAGCTGTTTTTTTAGACTCTCGTTCTCATTATAAGTCTGCGTCAAATGTCCCAAATCTGATTTGAAAGAGTCAAACCACTGAAAGGGTTTCTGAACAATTCTATCTACTAAGGAAATTCCATCTCCTAGTTTTGTCACAATAGCACTTGAATAGGTTGTCACCAATAGTACAGAAACTGTCAGAACTGTGACAAAAACGATGATTAGATATTTTGATTTTTTAAAACGGTTCATATTCCTACCTTTTTTACTAAAGATCTGCTACTGTGATTTTTTATCAACCTTACAAATCCACTAAGATTTTAAGAAAAATAAGAAACAACCCAGCACCAGAATCACAAGAATCGCCAGTGTATCCTTTTGACTCCATCTCAACTGTCTATACTGACTTCTGCCCTTTCCTCCCTGATAACCACGCGCTTCCATAGCTATTGCCAATGAATCTGCACGCTTTAAGCTAGTAGCAAAAAGAGGAATCAAAATCGGAATCATAGCCTTTACTTTTTGAACGATACTGCCTTCGCCAAAATCAACTCCACGGGCTTTTTGAGCATTCATAATCCGCGTTGTGTCATCCATCAAGGTTGGAACAAAACGCAAACTCATTGATAACATGAGACCAATTTCATGAACGGGAACTTTCACACGTTTCAGAGGCGCTAAAAGAGATTCAACTGCAGCCGCCAGACTCAAAGGCATGGTCGTTAACGTTAGCAAAGTTGAAAAGAAAATAATCAACACAAAACGACAAAAAATAATCCCAGCTTGTTGCAAAGCATAATCCGTTATTCTTATAAAAGAAAACTCAAATAAGACATTTCCACTTGAAATGAAAAAGAGTTGAAATAGAGTCGTAAAAGCAATCAAGAAAAACATGGATTTTAATCCCTGAACAAAAAATGAGAGGGAAACGCCCGACAAAGCGATAAATATACCTGTTGCTACAAAAAGAATGAGATTGGCGAGGGGATTATTAGCCCAAAATACAATCAAAATCAACAGGATCATAGCGAGTAATTTACTACGGGGATCCAAGCGATGAATGATGGAATCTCCTGGTATATATCGCCCTAAAATCATACTATCCATTTAGCGACTCCTTAAACTCCTCTATCTTGATTGGCAGTTTGTTAAAAGCTACACCTCTATCTGCCAAACGTTTACAAAAGGCTGTGATTTTAGGCACACCTAACTGCACATTTTCCATAGAGGCTACATCTTGGAAGACATCACTTGGTTTGCCACTTTTGACCAAGCACCCCTTTTCCATAACGTAAACCTGATCAGCATACTCAGCTACGTCATCCATCAAATGCGTTACCAGAACGATTGTCATTCCAGCATGGTGAAGTTTTTTAAACAGGGTCATCAATTCTTTTCTGCCCAAAGGATCTAGTCCAGCTGTTGGCTCATCCAAAACCAAGACAGTAGGCTCCATCGCTAGCATCCCTGCTATAGCCACACGTCTCATCTGACCACCCGAAAGTTCAAATGGACTCCTCTCAAAGAGTGACTCAGCAATGCCCACCAAGGCTAACTTTTCACGCGCAATTTTCTTGGCTTCCTCCTCAGAAACTCCAAAATTTTGTGGTCCAAACGCAACATCTTTCAAAACAGTCTCTTCGAAAATCTGATTTTCAGCAAATTGAAACACTAGACCGACTTGCTTTCGAATCTGTCGAATTTCTTTATTGGTTGATGTAGGAGTAATGACAGTATCAAAAACTCGAACAGAACCCTTACTTGGTACCAATAGGCCATTTAAAAGCTGTAAAATCGTCGATTTTCCACTACCTGTATGTCCTATCAAAGCTGTATAGGAGCCATCCTCAATCGTCAAGGAAACATCAGTCAAGGCTGATGAAGATAGGGGGGTTCCCTCTTGATAGGTAAAGCTCACATTTTCTAGAGTAATTCCCATAGTTTGTCCTCTAGCTCTCCTTCTGTCAAATAGCCATCCGGCAACTGATAGCCAGTCTCTCTCAAAGATTCTCTCAGTTGATTCGTAAAGGGATCATCTAAGCCTATCTGGTCAAGATCAGCCCGAGAAAAAAGTTCTCTTGGGCTGCTGGTTGACTCCACTTGGCCTTTTTTCATGACCAAGACACGATCACTCATCGCAACTTCTTCCAAGTCATGCGTAATGGAGACGACTGTCATCTGGTAGTCTTTTCGAATCTCTTGAACTGTCTGAATCAGTTCTCTTCGCCCCTCGGGATCCAACATACTTGTAGCCTCGTCCAGAATCAAAATAGCTGGTCTCAAAGCAACAACTCCTGCAATGGCCACCCGTTGTTTTTGTCCACCAGATAAGCGAGCTGGTTCTCTCTTCTTAAAGTCCAGCATACCCACTAACTCCAAGGATTCAGCTACTCTCTTCTTCATTTCTTCACGAGGAAGTCCCTGGTTTTCTAAGCCAAAGGCGACATCATCTTCAACAGTTGCCCCCACAAATTGATTATCTGGATTTTGAAAAACCATGCCAATTTGTCGGCGCAAGTCCCAAACATTCTCAGAAGACAGCAGTTGGTCATCTATCCAGATTTCTCCAGACTCTGCTTCAAGCAAACCATCAATCAAACGAATAGTTGTTGACTTTCCACTCCCATTATGACCTACAATTGAGAGCCACTCCCCACGTTTCACGTGAAACGAGACATTATTAACATCATAATGATCTTGGTCTTCCTTATAACGAAAAGACAGGTCTTTTACTTCAATAATCGATTTCATTTCGAACCAAACGTCCCTTTGAATACATGAGCGCTACCCTTGAAATAATCATAACCAGAGTAGATAGTAAAAAACAAAGCGATATAAAGCAACAGTTGCCCAATTAAATTCCAATGTAAGAGCAAAAAGATAATCGCAAACATTTGACTAAAGGTTTTGATTTTCCCTGGCATCGCTGCTGCTAGAACTGTCCCTCCTGTCTCAACGAGCAACAGACGTAGACCTGTCACAGCGAGTTCACGGCAGATGATAATAGCAACAACCCAAGCTGGAGCCATACCCAACTCAATCAACATGATAAAAGCTGACATAACCAACAACTTATCAGCCATTGGATCTGCAAACTTTCCAAAGTTGCTAACCACATTCCATTTACGAGCAAGATAGCCATCAAGATAATCCGTTACACTAGCAACTGCAAAGATAATCGCTGCCAGCAGGTGACTACCTTGTGAATGACCCAAAGTCAAAACAAGAATAAAGAGAGGTATAAAGAGAATTCTACCAATAGTTAATACATTAGGGATTTGTTCTTTTTTCATTGGTTCTTCCTTAATTTGTAGTGAATGTAAGTGTCACAGTTCCAGTCTGAGTTGTCAGCTTGGAAGTATCGATTGTTTGATTATCCACAGTTAAAGTAACTCCCTTCACTACACCTAAAGTAATCGTCACAGGATTTTTCGTCGAAACTGTTGTTTTTGCGTTTTTATTGTCTGATGACAAGGTCACACCACCTTCAAGGTCACTCCCTGAAACACTAATCCAGCTAGTTGTATCTGAAACTGCCAGTTGAATGATAGCTATTTCCTTACTTGATTTATAGTGTGCCTCAATATGATTGCCCTCACCCGAAACCGTAATTTTTGATTCTAGGGTAGAAGATGTGCTAGACGTCTGACTGCTAGAAGATGAACTAGACGAGGTTGTTGAACTAGTTGAGTTCACAACACTATAATTAGCTGAAGAAGGGCGCATTGGTTGAGTCTGGATATAATTCCAAACATAATAGGTCACAAAAATTAAAATCGACAAAGCAAACAGAACGAAGTAAAACAGAGGGAGATAAGACGTTTTTTTCTTATTTGATCGTCTACGACCAGACAAGTCTTCTTCATCAACATCGACCTCTTCATAGGTAATCATGCTTCCCGAATCATAGGCATCCAAAATGATTCGCTCGTCCAATTCAACCGCCCAGGCATATTTTCTTAAAAAAGAACGAGCATAAAATGGACTAGGAAGGCGATCAAAATCATCAGCCTCCATAGCCTCTAATAAATTCATCTGAATATCCGTTTTTGCCTGCAGTTCTTCTATACTCAATCCCTGATTAATTCTGGCTAAACGCAGAACCTCACCAATCGTTTTTTTTTCTCATACTTAACATTCCTTCTTAACTAATAATTCTTATCTATTTTAGGATGGAAAGATAGTAAAATCAATCAAATCACCATCATCTATCAAACGATGCCCAGCTTCAAGAACATCGTCTAAAGTAATTTCTTGTAAAATTTTTGGTAAATCAAAAATAGTTTCCCCTTTGTCGACTGGTTCATACTGTGTCGCAATAAACTCCAAGGAGTTCATACTACTGAAAAATTCCCCAAACATCTCACTCTTAACAAGATCCAGATGTTCCTCTGTAAGATCTGAATCTTTCGTGAAGTTGAGAATAGCCTTTCGAAATTGATGCGACAACGAAACAGGCTCCTTGGTATCCATCGTCAACATCACAAAATGAAAGCGACTATTCACTTCTACCTCTAAGGACAGCGAGGCATCCAACTTCCCTGTCTCATATAACTTTTGAAATCGCTCAGAAGTCCAACCAAACATCATCGTAAACAGTAATTTTAGCAAAACATTATAACGGTAGCAATCTTCTTCTGCCACCTCACCTGCTCCCCTAATTCCAACAGCAAGCTTTGGTGAAGAAACTTCCATCCAAAGGCTATCTGTTTCTTTGACAGCTTGTAAAGTAAGCTTCTCCTTCCTTACTACTATTTCTTCCAAGTCTCCAAGTTTCTTTTGCGAAAAATACTTCTCAACCGTATCTACATCAAAATTTCCAACTAAAAACAAAGACATATTGACAGGTTTGTAAAAGGCTGTAAAGTTATCTTTTAAGTCATTTAGCTGAATATTGTTAATTGATTTTTCACTTCCAACAATATCGGTTGCCAGAGGAGTATTGGGATAAAGATTTGCTAAGGTTGCAAAAAACAGACGCGAATCTGGATCGTCTTGGTACATCTCACGTTCCTGTTGGATAATTTCCCGCTCTCTCTCAACTGACTCTTCTGTAAAATGCGCAACTGTTACCAATTCTTCAAGCAAATCCAAATTTTCTGATAACTGATCTATTGTTGAAAACAAATAACTCGTCTTTGTAAAACTTGTAAAAGCATTGCTATCAGCTCCCAAGCATGTAAAAGACTCCATAATATCTTCAGCATTTTCTCTCTCAAACAGTTTATGTTCAAGAAAATGTGCAATTCCAGCTGGATAAGACTGTAAACCTTTTTCAGATATTGTAAAGCTTGTGTCTACTGATCCAAATTGAACTGTTACAACCCCGTAAACTTCATTAAATTGTTTCTTAGGAAGGAGAGACACTGTCAATCCATTTGATAGACGAGTCTGATAAACCGTCTCCTTTACAGCAGGATAGTATTTTTCTTCAAAGGTAACTGGTGTCATTCTATTCCTTCCATAAAGTATATCGCTTGTAACCGAACACTATTTGCTGCTTTGCAGATAGCTTCTTTGTCAACTTGGTTTAATTTTTCAACCCAACTGTCAAAATCTGATGTGGATTTCCCTAACAGACTATTCAAATAAACTCGCTCGATTAGTGAGGTCTGACTATCTTGCGCAAGCAACAAGGTTCTGCGAATCATCTCCTTGGTCTGTTCAATCTCCAAATCTGTAAAATTACCTTTTTTTAGTTCAAGTAATTGATGATTCATCAATTTTCTGGCTTGATTGCGATTTCCCCGATCAATGCCAGCATACATCCTCAATTGGCCACTAAACAAGTCCAATTGACTGGAGATAGTGTAGGCTAGACCAGCATTTTCCCGAACATTTGTAAAAAGCTTAGAGTGAGCAAAACCACCTAATAGACCATTCATTACTACCATGGCCAAATGATGCTTGTCTCCATAGCTCGTAGAACAATGGTAAGCCAATTCCAAAACGGATTGACCCACATTCTTACGAACCATTCCTTCCCGAAGGACGTTTGAATATGGTTGTTTGTACTGAGGCTTGACATCGATTTGACGCCCAGTAAAAGAGAATGACCTCAACCACTCCTTCACTTCTACTTCATTAAAATCACCCAAGAAAAAGAAATCAATTCGATCATTTTTCAGAGCATCTTGAAAGCAAGTATAACTACTTTTTGGAGACTCATTTGAAATACGTTTTCGTAAATCACTGTATCTTAATTGAAGGCGCTCATCATGGAAGAACAAGCTATCCAACTCCTTATGAGCAAAATAAAATGAATCATCCATATCAGTAGCTAAGCTAGCCAATAATTGTTTTTTTTCAATTTCAAACAAGGCTGGCTCAAAGGCTCCATCTAGAACTAAGGGCGCAAATAAAGTCTGTTTCACTAATTCCAAAATTCGAGAAGTCAGCACATTTTTTTTACTCAAAAACTCATCCCGCACGTAGGTAAATGTTAAATCAAGAATATGTGCCTGTCCTCTACGATAAGCACTCGTAGAAATATCTGTCCCATACAAACTTGCCAAGTATCTGCGAAATGCTTGAGATGTTGGGTAAGCTTTATTGGCAGTCTCCAACATACTCGCACTTAACATGCGTCCTGCTACTGTCTCAAGAGATAAGGGAGCAGTAAAACGAACAGTGATTTTATTAGTTTTAAACTTTTTGGATTGAACAAAATGTGCTGAAATTCCAGGCACTAACTCCATACCTTACCTCCCTACATATAGAACTCTATTATATCATGAAAAAGAAAATTTTTCCTGTTCTCTTTATAGCTTTTAAAAGTAAAATCGTTTTCATTTTGACTGACTTTCCTTCAGTTATTTCAGGGAAAATATGGTATAATACCAAAGATTGAGGTGAATTATGGAATACAAATTATTTGAAGAATTTATTACGCTCCAAGCCCTTCTAAAAGAGCTTGGAATTATACAGAGCGGTGGTGCTATTAAATCCTTTTTAATGGAGCATCAAGTTTACTTTAATGGTGAATTAGAAAATAGACGTGGAAAAAAAATCCGTATTGGAGATACGATTGACATTCCTGATTTAAAGATTGACATCACCTTGACACAACCAAGTTTAAAAGAGCAAGAAGAATACCAAGCAGATAAGATTGAAAAAGAGCGGATTGCTAAACTTGTCAAAGAGATGAATAAGGGTGTAAAGAAAGATAAACAAAAAACTACTTCATCACCTAAAGCCAAACAAGCTCCACGTTTTCCAGGAAGATAATCATGTGGCTCCAGCATTTAACAATAAAAACCTTTCGAAACTACAAAGAGGCAAAAATTGATTTCAATCCAAAATTAAACGTCTTTTTAGGCCAAAATGCTCAAGGAAAAACCAATATTCTAGAAGCAATCTATTTCTTGGCCTTAACACGTAGTCATCGTACTCGGACAGATAAATCTCATTCATTTTGATGAAGAACAACTCCATCTTTCTGGCTTGCTACAGAAAAAAACAGGTTCTATCCCTCTAGAAATTGATCTAACACCGAAAGGGCGTGTGACTAAAGTCAATCATTTAAAACAAGCTCGCCTCTCAGACTACATCGGACATATGAATGTGGTTCTCTTTGCACCTGAAGATCTCCAGTTAATTAAAGGAGCGCCCTCCGTTCGTCGAAAGTTTATAGATATAGAACTGGGACAAATTAAACCAATCTACTTGTCAGACTTGTCAAACTACAACCATATACTCAAACAAAGAAATACCTACCTAAAATCCAGCCAAAAGATTGACGAAACATTTATGTCGGTCTTAGATGATCAGTTAGTAGAGTATGGTTGTCGCGTCATAAAGCATCGGATAAAATTCATTAAAGACTTAGAAAAATTTGGTCAAAAAAAACACTTAGAAATTTCAAATCAATCAGAAAAGTTGTCAATATTTTATCAATCAACTGTCAACTTCACTAATGAAAAAGTCTTAATGGATTCTTTTAAAATAGCTTTAGAGAAAAGTAGATCAAGAGATTTATTTAAAAAGAATACTGGTGTTGGCCCTCATCGAGATGATATTGCTTTCTATATCAATGGTATGGATGCTAATTTTGGAAGTCAAGGGCAACATCGTAGTCTTGTACTTTCTATCAAACTAGCAGAGATTGAACTAATGGAAAGTATTACCAACGAGTCTCCAATACTCTTGCTTGACGATGTTATGAGCGAACTTGACAACACACGACAATTAAAATTACTAGAAACTATTTCACAATCTATCCAAACCTTCATCACGACAACAAGTTTAGACCACTTGCAAAACTTGCCAGAAAATCTTAGTATTTTCAACATCCAAAACGGTAAAATATCTGTAAATTAAAATTGACACCTCTGTAAAAAGAACTCCTGAATTTCAGGAGTTCTTTTTTACTTCTTACATGGAGTAGTTTGGCGCCTCATTAGTGATTTGTACATCATGAGGATGGCTTTCTTTCAAACCAGCCCCAGACATTTCAATAAATTGAGCGTTGTCGTGCAATTCTTTAAGGTTAGCTGCACCACAGTAACCCATACCAGAGCGAATACCGCCAATCATTTGGAAGACAATATCAGCTGCTGCGCCTTTATAGGCAACACGACCTTCGATTCCTTCTGGAACGAGTTTGTTTGCTTCATTAACAGAACCTTGGAAGTAGCGGTCACTTGAACCTTTCTTCATTGCAGCGATTGATCCCATACCACGGTAAGTCTTGAACTTGCGTCCTTGGAAAATTTCAGTTTCACCTGGTGCCTCGTCTGTTCCAGCAAACATTGAACCAAGCATAACTGCATTTCCACCTGCAGCAAGGGCTTTTACAATATCTCCAGAATACTTGATTCCACCATCAGCAATAATCGTTTTTCCATATTCGCGCGCAACTGCTGCCGCATCATAAATTGCTGTCACTTGTGGGACACCTACACCTGCAATCACACGAGTAGTACAGATAGAACCTGGTCCAATCCCGACTTTGACAACATCCACACCCGCATCATAAAGAGCACGCGCACCTTCCGCAGTTGCAATATTACCAGCAATCAAAGTACGGTCTGGGAAATGAGCACGAATTTCAGCAATTTTACGCAAAACTCCAGCAGAGTGACCATGTGCAGTATCAATAACAATTGCGTCGGCTCCTGCTTCAAAGAGAGCCTCTGCACGTTCAAATGTATCTGAAGTGACACCCACCGCACCAGCAACTAGAAGACGACCAAATTCATCTTTGGCAGCATTTGGAAACTCAATAACTTTTTCAATGTCCTTAATAGTAATCAAGCCAGAAAGACGGCCTTCTTCGTCAACCAAAGGAAGTTTTTCAATACGGTGTTCTTGAAGAATATTTTCAGCTGTTGCAAGATCTGTACCAACAGGAGCAGTAACAAGATTTTCACTGGTCATATGGTTTGAGATTGGTTGATTGTAATCTGAAATAAAGCGAAGGTCTCGATTTGTTAGAATACCAACCAATTTACGATTTTCAAGTGTTTCTACAACTGGAACACCACTGATACGGTAACGTCCCATCAGTTCGTCTGCCTCAGCAATGGTATGTTCTGGAGTCAAGAAGAATGGATCAATAATAACACCATTTTCAGAACGTTTTACCTTGCGAACTTCATCTGCTTGTTGCGCAATTGACATGTTTTTATGGATTACTCCAAGACCACCCGCACGAGCAATGGCGATAGCCATTTGACTTTCTGTGACTGTATCCATGGCGGCTGTAATAATTGGGATATTTAAAGTCAGATTATCTACCAATTTTGTTGTTAAATCTGTATCATTTGGCAACACATGACTTTCTGCTGGAATGAGCAATACATCATCAAAGGTAAAACCTTTTTTTAAAAATTTAGTATCCCAATTAGACATTGAAGTTTCCTCTTTTCTTTCTTTTTGAGCTTGACTCTTTTTGTATTGTATCTATCATACCATTCTATGAAAAATTTGTCAATTATATTTATGGTAGAAATCATAAAAAAACTATCTCTGTAATCCTATGGAAGAGATAGTTTTACGATTCATATTTTATCTATTATTTAAAATAATTTAGTCCCATTGCTCTCTTAACTTCAGATAGAGTTTGCCCTGCAACCTCACGCGCTTTTTCACTACCTTTTTGAAGCATATTGTATACTTCACCCATATCCTTAGCAAATTCGATACGGCGCTCACGAATAGGGCCAAGTTCGCGTTCTAATATTTCAAGTAGATAACGTTTCGTCTTCACATCACCAAGACCACCACGTTGATAATGTTCTTTCATATCCGCAATTTCTGGAGCATCTTCTGGACGACCAAACACGTCTAGATAATGGAAAACCATATTTCCTTCAATCTTACCTGGATCCTCCACTCGAATATGATCCGGATCAGTATACATACTCATGACTTTTTTACGCAACGTATCCGCATCATCAGCTAGATAAATACCATTATTAAGGGATTTAGACATTTTAGCATTTCCATCTAAACCAGGCAAACGTCCTGCTCTCTCATTTTCTGGATAAATACCTTCCGGCTCTACCAAGACCTCACAATTATAAGCATGATTAAAGGAACGAACAATCTCACGAGTTTGTTCAATCATTGGTTTTTGGTCTGTCCCTACAGGAACATAATTAGCCTTAAAGGCTGTGATATCTGCTGCCTGAGCGATTGGATAAACCAAAAAACCTGTCGGAATACTTTCCCCAAATCCTTTTTGAGCAATCTCTGTTTTTACTGTCGGATTACGCTCCAAACGAGCTAGTGACACCAAATTCATATAGTACATAGACAGCTCAGCCAACTCTGGAATCTGACTTTGAATAAAGATAGTTGATTTACTTGGATCCAATCCAACTGCTAGGTAATCCAAGGCAACATTCCCAATAGACTCTACAATCGTTTGAGGATCTTTGGCGTGATCTGTCAAGGCTTGTTGGTCCGCCAAAAAAACAAACATCTCATACTTATCTTCTTCCTGTAGTAATACTCTATTTTTTAGACTACCAACATAATGTCCAATATGCAGTTTCCCTGTTGGACGGTCTCCTGTTAAAATAATGGGTTTCGTCATTTTTTTCTCCTTCGAAATGGTCTCTTCAATTATAGCATTTTTTTGTTAAAATAACAGAAAATTATTCAAATCAAAGATCTCCCTCGTTGTAAACAAAACTGTAAACTTAGTTGACATAAAATTGACAAATAAAAAAATTTGAATATTTCTCTTTTCTAGTAGAATAAATGTATTACATATTATAGGAGAAAAACATTGCTTACAGTATCTGATGTTTCACTACGTTTTAGTGATCGCAAACTTTTTGATGATGTCAATATCAAATTTACAGAAGGAAATACATACGGATTAATTGGTGCTAATGGTGCTGGGAAATCTACATTCTTAAAAATTTTAGCTGGTGATATCGAACCTACAACTGGTCACATCTCTCTTGGTCCGGATGAACGTCTCTCTGTTCTTCGTCAAAATCACTTTGACTATGAAGATGAGCGCGTCATTGATGTCGTTATCATGGGAAATGAAAAACTTTATAGCATTATGAAAGAGAAAGATGCTATTTACATGAAGGAAGATTTTTCCGATGAAGATGGTGTTCGTGCAGCTGAACTCGAAGGTGAGTTTGCCGAACTAGGTGGTTGGGAAGCAGAGAGTGAAGCATCTCAACTACTTCAAAACCTAAATATTCCAGAAGAATTGCATTACCAAAACATGAGCGAATTGGCCAATGGTGAAAAAGTAAAAGTTCTCCTTGCCAAAGCACTTTTTGGCAAACCAGATGTTCTTCTCTTGGACGAGCCAACCAACGGTTTGGATATCCAATCAATTACATGGCTAGAAGACTTCTTGATTGACTTTGATAACACTGTCATCGTTGTATCCCATGACCGCCACTTCTTAAACAAAGTATGTACTCACATGGCCGACCTTGACTTTGGAAAAATCAAACTCTATGTCGGAAACTACGACTTCTGGAAGGAATCTTCTGAGCTTGCTGCTAAATTGCTAGCAGACCGTAATGCTAAGGCAGAAGAAAAAATTAAGCAATTGCAAGAATTCGTTGCTCGATTCTCAGCTAATGCTTCTAAGTCAAGACAAGCAACGTCTCGTAAGAAAATGCTTGACAAGATTGAACTAGAAGAAATTGTGCCATCTAGTCGTAAATATCCATTTATCAACTTTAAAGCAGAGCGTGAGATTGGTAATGATCTCTTGACAGTAGAAAATCTAACTGTAAAGATTGACGGTGAGACTATCTTGGACAATATTAGTTTTATCTTGCGTCCAGGTGATAAAACAGCTCTTATTGGACAAAATGACATCCAAACGACTGCATTAATTCGTGCAATTATGGGTGACATCGACTATGAAGGAACTGTCAAGTGGGGAGTTACTACTAGCCGTTCTTACTTACCAAAAGACAACTCGGCCGATTTTGCAGGGGGAGAGTCGATCCTTGACTGGTTGCGTCAATTTGCAAGTAAAGAAGAAGATGACAATACTTTCCTACGTGGTTTCCTTGGGCGTATGCTCTTTTCTGGTGATGAGGTTAACAAACCTGTAAACGTCTTGTCAGGGGGAGAAAAAGTGCGTGTCATGCTTTCAAAACTTATGCTTTTGAAATCAAACGTCCTTGTACTTGATGATCCAACAAATCACTTGGACTTGGAATCTATCTCAAGCTTAAACGATGGATTGAAAAACTTTAAAGAATCCATCATCTTTGCCAGTCATGACCACGAGTTTATTCAAACTCTAGCTAACCATATCATTGTCTTATCTAAAAATGGCGTCATCGATCGTATTGATGAGACTTATGATGAATTCCTAGAAAATGCAGAAGTACAAGCAAAAGTCAAAGACCTTTGGAAAGACTAAATAAGACTTCAAAACTCAGTTGGGTTAACCAACTGAGTTTTCTATCATTCTATGAGGTAACATGAAATCATTTTTTAAAACATATTGGACCTATTTTATTTCTTTCATCATTCCTGTAGTGATTATGTCTGGAGTATATCTATCTCAAGGTATCTACTGGAATAGTGATACATCTCCACTATTAGGAGATGGTTTCCATCAATACGTTATTTTTGATGTGGCTTTACGGAATATTCTACATGGAAATGGTAGTTTGTTTTACACCTTTACAAGTGGCCTCGGACTGAATTTCTATGCTCTATCTAGTTATTACTTAGGTAGTTTTCTCTCACCCCTAGTTTACTTTTTTAATCTGTCGAATATGCCAGATGCTGTTTATCTGACCACTCTATTAAAATTTGGATTGATTGGTCTGTCAACCTTCTTTAGTTTAAATAAATTATTTCAATCTATCCCTCAACCTTTAAAACTGGCCTTATCCACTTCCTATGCTTTAATGAGCTTCACTGTCAGTCAGTTAGAGATAAAAACCTGGTTAGATGTTTTTATCTTAATTCCTTTAATTATAACTGGCTTACACATACTTATAACACAAAAGAAGCGTCTACTATACTTTACAAGTCTGTCAATTTTGTTTATTCAAAACTATTATTTTGGATATATGACAGCATTGTTTCTTATTTTCTGGTATCTCTGCCAAATTTCATGGGACTTTAAAAATCGAAAATCATCTTTTCTTGATTTTGTTGTTACCTCCTTTTTAGCAGGAATGGCTAGTTTGATTATGACTCTTCCTACATTGTTTGATTTACAAACTCATGGGGAGAAGTTAACTGCCATCACAAATTAAAAACAGACAGTAGCTGGTATTTAGATATTTTCGCAAAACAATTCATTGGATCTTTTGATACAACTAAGTATGGATCTATACCAATGATTTTTGTTGGACTGCTTCCTTTTATTTTAACCATTCTATTTTTCACAATAAAATCTATAAAGTTTCACGTGAAACTTATCTATGCACTCTTCTTCACTTTTTTAATAACAAGCTTTTACATAGAGGCACTTGATTTATTTTGGCAAGGGATGCATACCCCAAATATGTTTTTGCATCGCTATGCTTGGATCTTTTCTACTCTGTTAATTTATACTTCATCAGAAGTCTTAAATCGTCTGAATGAAATTAAGTTCTGGAATCTATTTGTCTCCCTTTTTCTTATACTGACAGGATTTTTTTAGCTACTGTATACTTTTAAATCACACTATTCTTTTTTAACAGATTTAAATATCCTACTCACTCTTGAATTTCTACTAGTTTATTCACTTTTACTCCTTGCAGTCATCAGAAAATTTATCTCTGTAAATCTATTTGCAATTCTTTTATCTTTATTTATAACAGCTGAGATAAGCTTAAATGCTTCTTCTCAAATGGAAGGAATAGCTAAAGAATGGGCCTTTGCTTCTAGCAGTGCCTATAATAGAGATGTCACTGCTATGGAAACTATTATAAAGCAAATTGACAATCCATTTACACGTACTGAGAAACTGCAAATTCAAACTGGAAATGACAGTATGAAATTTAATTACAATGGAATCTCTCAATTCTCATCTGTACGAAATCGTTCAGCTAGTACTAGTTTGGACAAGCTTGGATTTAAATCCTCTGGAACCAACCTCAATCTCCGTTATGCAAATAACAGCATTTTGGCGGACAGTTTATTTGGAATCCAGTACAACATTTCAGAAACTCCCCTTGATAAATATGGTTTTCAAGAGATTTATCAAAAGGATCATTTAACCTTATATAAAAACCAACTTTCTCTCCCCATTGCTTTTGCTACACAATCTATTTACAAAGATGTAAACTTTAATAATCATACTCTGGATAATCAGGCTTTATTTATAAACCAGCTTGCTAATCTCAACTTAGATTATTTCTATCCAATAGCATATGATAAAAAAGATAATTCTAATGGTTTAACAAGCATCACAAGTTCTACGAATGAGGATGCAAGGATTGATTATCAGATTGAGGTTCCTCAAAATAGTCAAGTCTATCTCTCTTTTGCAAACCTTCATTTTACTAATGATAAACAAAAGAAAATTGACATCCTTGTCAATGGAGAAAAGAAGACTTATACTACTGACAATACCTTTAACTTTTTTAACTTGGGTTATACTGAAGAACAAAAAACTTTCAATATCAGTGTTAGCTTCCTTGGAAATTCTCAAGTGTCATTTGAAACTCCAACCTTCTATCGTTTAGATACCCAAGCTTTGACTGAGGCAATCCAAAAGATTAAAGAACAACCTGTAGAAGTATCTACCTCTAAAAATAAAGTCTTTGCTACATATGAAGTCAAACAAGATAGCTCTATTTTCTTTACCATTCCTTATGACAAAGGTTGGTCTGCTTATCAAGATGGAAAAAAACTTGAAATCAAGCAGGCTCAAACTGGTTTTATGAAGATTGATGTTCCAAAAGGAAAAGGAACCATTACACTTTCCTTCATTCCCAATGGTTTTGTTATTGGAGCAGTCTGCTCAGTAACTGCCCTTCTACTTTTTGGAATCTATAATTACAAACGAAATTCATCTATGACATAAAAATCGACCAAGAAATTGGTCGATTTTTTTTAATCTTCTTGCATTTTCTTAGGTTTATAAGCTAACATACCTAATGCAGTAAAGAAAGCTAGTGTTATAATAAGGAAAATCACTTGGTGATGAATATTTCCTGTCATAGAGATTGTTTGTCGTAAGCCTGATACAGAGTAACTCATTGGTAACCATGGATTGATACCTTTAAAGAAATCATTTGTCAAAGCAAGGGGGTAGGTCCCTGCGCTTGATGCTAACTGTAATAATAGTAAAATAAGAGAGAAGAAGGCTCCTAAACGGCTATTCCAAGTTGTTAAAGCTGTTACCATAGACATGAAAGCTAAACTTGTAATTATAATTAGAATCAAGGTTCTCATCTCATGATTAGCAGTCAATCCAATAAGATGGACACCTCCATAAACTAAAACACCTGCTAAGATAGCTATAATCCCATTTATTTCAGAACGAGACTTCAACCAAGCCCAACGACTCTCTGGATGACGTCCAGAAGGTAACTTCGCAAAAATCATATTGGTAGATATAGCAGCAACAAAAAGAGCAACTGATATCATATAAGGAGCCATGGCAATCCCATTTACAGGAACTTGATCATTATCTCTTTTTGAAAGAACTAGAGGCTCAGATAATGTTTCTGCATTTTCAGATTCTGTTGAAGCTGATTTGAGCTGATTATTAGCATTTCCTAATCCTTGTCCTAATGAATCAACTCCTGTCTGTAAATCTTCAAGACCGGAGGTTAAGCTTGTTCCACCTTCTGCTAGTTTTCCAGTACCATCTGCAATCTTCATAGCACCACTTCCTAGTTGAGATGCTGCAGAAAGTAACTGTGTTGATTTATCTGTTAATTGACCAGAGCCAAATTGTAATGTAGTAAGACCTGCTATTAACTCTGGACTCTTATTATTCAATTGAGCAGAACCAGATGACAAACTTTCTATACCTAATACTAATTCTGGAGCTTTTCCAGCTAACGCATCTACTCCAGCTGTCAAGGTTGATGTGTTTTGTGTCAACTTACTTGATCCAGAAACTAATTGATCTAGACTAGTTGTTAAACTTGCATTCTTTTCACTTAGTTGATTAGCACCAATAGAAATAGTATCTAGTCCTTTAGTATATTTTACAACTCCTTTTTCAATTGACTGACTTCCAGGAACTAACTGATTATTTACAGAAGTTTGTAATGTTGTAAATCTATTTGACAAGGTTGTCAAGGAGCTAGATGCTGCAGGTAAAAGTTTATTTGCCTTCGTCTGCACATCAGATAGATTAGATACTTGTTGTTCTGAATTCTCTATACTTTCTTTCAATCCTCCTACTGTCGTTAAAATTGTTTTTGCTGACTCAATAGTAGAATTAGAATTTTTAGAAATAGCTTCTATCAGTTCTTTCTTCTGTTCCTCTGTGAGAGATTGATAAGTAGCTGTTGATTGAAGGTTAGCTATAGTTTTCTCTTGTTCTGTCTGACTTTTGGTCACAATATCCTGTGCAAGAGTTGTTAGATTTGGCAAAGCTTCTGATAATGTCTTTTTCAGTTGAGTATTATCTGCTACCGTAAGAGCTTGTAGTGTTTTATTCAGTTCTCCTAGACTAGTTGCCAATTGAGTAATTTGTTCATTTTGTTGAGATGAGGACTTTAATTGACTTGAAATTTCTTTAATACCAGTATTTAATTGCTCTATTCCATCTCTTAGTGTATCTGATTGATTGGATAATTGACTTGTTCCATTAGAAAGTTTTTCTACACTACTTGTATAAGCATTTACACCAACTGAAAATTGATTGAGACCTGTATCCAGTTGTGAAACGCCACTTGTGTAGGACTTTATACCTGTATTTAGTTGATTTACACCTGTCACCAACTCAGGAGTTTTTGACGCTAATTGACCAAGTCCAGTGTCAACTTGTGAGACGGCTTTTGTATAACTTTGTAAACCACTATTAAAAGTCCCTAAACCAATATGTAATTGCTCTATTGCAGATACATAGCTAGATAAACCTTTTGTAAATTGATCTGCTCCATTTGAAAAAGTTACAGTTGAGTTTGCTAAAGTATTAAGATTTGCCGTCAATGTTTGACTTCCCGTCACCAATTGATTCGCTCCATTAGCCAATTGTTCACTTCCATCAGCTGCCTTATTTACTCCAGACTTCAAGTCATTCATTTTTTGAAATAAAGCCTTGGTATACGTTTCAGTTACATTAGTAGAAACGGTTTGTTTTAATTGTGTCATTGCAGAATCACTCATCTTGCTTGCAATAAAGCTATGCCCACTTGAGGTCTGATAATCAATCTGCATCTGTTCAGGATGATTTGTTAGGATAGAAGCAGCTTTTTCAGACAAGTCACTTGGTAAAGTCACTACCATGTAGTAATCACCATCTTCTAGCCCTTTTTCCCCTTCCTCTTCGTTAACAAAATGAAAATCTAAACTCTTATTTTCTTTTAAATTAGACACCATGTCTTCACCTATTGTCATTGTCTGTCCATTATAAGAAGCTTCCTTATCTTTATTGACAACTGCTACAGGTAACTCTGACAATTGACCATATGGATCCCACATAGATGATAAAAATATGATATTGTATAAAGCTGGAATGAGAGAAATCCCTATCATTACAATGATAAAGGTCGGTTTTTTAAATATTGCTTTCCATTCTTTAAACATGTTTCCTCCTTTTTTAAACATATTGTCTAAAATTTTGATATAATAGATTATACATCAAAAAATCAAAATTACAAGGTGGAAAATCATTTTTTTAGACATATTGTCTAATTTGTCTACAAGGAGAAATTATGAAAGAAAGTAACAAACGTTTAAAAAAACAAAAACGCATTATCGAAAAATGCCATGGTTCAATTATTGATGGACCAGCCCTTTGATCAAATTTCTACTGTCAAGTTAGCAGAAAAAAAGCCGGAATTAGTCGTTCCAGCTTTTACACTCACTACAAGGATAAGTATGATATGATTGAACATTACCAAAGTAAGCTATTTCATACCTTTGAGTATATTTTCCAAAAACATGCTCATCATAAAAGAGATGCTATTTTAGAAGTATTTGAATATTTAGAGTCTGAACCACTATTAGCTACACTCTTATCTGAAAATGGTACAAAAGAAATCCAAAATTTCTTGAGGAATAAGCTTCACATTATGCTTAGCACAGACCTTCAGAAGCGCTTTATGAAACTACAACTAAATCCAATTGAATTAGAATACAGTAGCATTTATCTAACAAATGCCCTATTTGGAGTTTGCCAGACTTGGATTGCTCACGGAAAAAAAGAAAGCCCGCAAGAAATGACAGACTTCCTTATGAAAATGCTAGGTGATGCAAACTAAGAATAAAAAAAGAACACCGAGTAGTGTTCTTTTTATCTGACTCCGCCAGTAGGACTCGAACCTACGACATCATGATTAACAGTCATGCGCTACTACCAACTGAGCTATGGCGGATAAAATAGTCCGTACGGGATTCGAACCCGTGTTACCGCCGTGAAAAGGCGGTGTCTTAACCCCTTGACCAACGGACCATCTATCTGTAGCAGATATAACCATTATATCAATTTCTTACTAATTGTCAATCACTTTTTAGATTTTTTCTCTAGAATATCTTTTAGTTTGCGAATTTTCAAACGAGTGATGGGACAGCGATGATCTTCATAAAATACAACTTCTAGATTCTTTCGATCAATTTCTCTCACATTTCCCACATTGACAAGGAAAGATTTATGGGAGCAATAAAATCTCTGAGTATGTTTGTCCTTTTCCTGAATATCTGTCATAGTTCCATAAAATTCTTTGGCAAAATTCTTACCAATAATTCGCAGTTTATGAGAAACACCTGTTGTTTCGATATACAAAATATCATGGTAAGGGATTTTCAAATCATTTCCCTTATAGTTGTAATCAAAATAGTCTACAACATCTTCGTTTTCAAGTAGCATACTCTTGGTGTAAAAAATACTCTGCTCGATACGTTTTTTGAACAATTCATCATTGATGTCTTTATCAACAAAATCTAGGGCTGATACCTGATATTTGTAAGTTAAGGTAGCAAATTCAGATCGACTAGTAATAAAAACAATAATAGCATAGGGATTGTGATGACGGATAAACTGTGCCACTTCAAAACCCTTTTTCTCAATTCCATGAATATCGATATCTAAGAAATAAAGCTGGTTTACTTCATCATTTTCGATATATTCCTTAAACTCACGAACTTTTCCTGTTGTCTTGTAAGAAATAGGAATATTTGATTCCTCAGAGATTTCATTCAATATTCTCTCAAGTCTCACTTGATGCTCAATAACATCTTCTAAAATTAATACTTTCATTCAAATTCCCTCTTAAATCTAATAATTTGTCTAAATGTGTTGTCTTCCATCTCTGTTTCTAAAATAATGTTGTCATACTTATCTAAAATCTCTTTGACATTATTAAGTCCTAGACCTCTATTTCTTCCCTTGGTAGAGAAACCTAAGGCAAATAGGTCTTCTGAAGGTGTCATAGTGATTTTACATGAATTCTGGATGACTATAACTGTTTCAAAATCCATTTTAATGACTGCAACTTCCATTTGTTTCAAGTAACTATCCGCGGCCCCTTCAACAGCATTGTTTAAGAGAATACTCATGATGCGAACAAGATCAAGTAAATCCATTGACAATCTAGTAATAACATCCTTTACTTCCAATGTAAATTCTACATCATTATTTCGTGCATAAACAATGGATTGAGCAATCAAACTCCGTAAAGCTGAATCTTCTAAATTGTTCAAATCAAAGTAAGTATATTTTTCTGAACGCAGTTTTTGATTCGCTTTTACTAATACTTCATTATAAACTCTGTCAATTTCCTGTAAATCTTCACTGTCAATTGCCATTTGCATGCTGACAAGCATACCTGCATAGTCATGACGAAAACCTCGAATTTCATTATACAACTTGACAATTTCATCAGTATAAGTCTGTAAATGCTTTTGTTCAAATTTCTTCTGCTTTAGGGCAATCTCTTTTTCAACTTGAACCTTGTGAGAATTCATTGCAAAGAAAATCAATAACAAGCAGATAAAAACAATAGTTGATAAAATACTTCCAAAACTATTTAAGTGACGAACCGTACTCACTATATCTGAAACAAAAGGATAAAGTATGCAAAAAAACAAATGCTACTATCACTTTTTTTAAAAAAAGGATAGAGATAATCTTTATCAAAATATTTAATTTCTAGATAAAAAAATAACGAATTATTATTAGAATAGCAAAAATAAGTCAACAACAATACTACTAGAAAGAATATACCTTTTATAGTGTAATACAAAAGTCATCACCTGTTATAGAAGATAAGATTACAGATATAAAAAGTATGGGTACTGTGATATATTAAAGATAATAGTAAACTGATAAAAAAATTCCTTTGTATTTATCATACTTCTTTAATTTTCTTAAATAACCATACACAACTAAAGGAAATAAAAAAATTTAGACAGAGCAAAACCATCTACATATGCTAGACTGATAACTTCTTCAATTATCAAAAACTGATATACATGTGTAGCATAAAAAAATAATTTGTTCTTTTCTAGTTATTTTACAAATCCATTCATAACTTTTGCTAATAATGAAAAAAATAAAAAAATAGCTATCCCTAACCCAAATAAATCCATTACTCTTTACCTTTATTTCATTACTTTTTTTCTTGGAAAAAAATAAGATTACGTATTAATTCTGAAATTCTTTGTTCTCCCACCTTGAATTCCCTGCAATTCTTTCTCTGTAAGCTTTTTGAACTGTTCCAATTTAACTATGTTTTTCATAATAAAATCTCCTGTATTGTTTTTCTTGTAAATTAACTTACAAGTTTATTATACAAAATGAAGATTCTTTAAGAAAAATTTCTTCTCAACTGTACTTTTTTGCACCTGAAATGCACTTTTTTAAGAAAAAAGCTGGGAGTTTTCCCAGCTTTGCATCTAAAATTGATCCCAGCAGGATTCGAACCTGCGACCGTTCGCTTAGAAGGCGAATGCTCTATCCAGCTGAGCTATGAGACCTAACATGACCATTCTATCAAAAAATAAGAGCTAAGTCAATCTTCTATTTATGATAAGGGGATCCCTGCTGAATGGTAAAAGAACGATAAATTTGTTCAACAAGGACTAATCTCATTAACTGGTGTGGCAAGGTCAAACGCCCAAAACTAACAGAAAGATTCGCTCGATGTTTCACAGCAGGGGATAGTCCCAGACTTCCACCAATAATAAATGTAAGGGTAGAAAATCCATTTATAGAAGCTTGTTCTAACTGTTTACTGAATTCTTCTGAAGAGAGAGTTTTTCCTTCAATTGCCAACACAATAACAAAATCTCTTTCTCCAACTTTAGAAAGAATTCGATTTCCCTCTATTTCTAATATTTTGTGATTTTCTGACTCACTTGCCTTATCTGGAGTTTTCTCATCAGCAAGCTCAATCATTTCTAATTTTGCGAAACGTGAAATTCGTTTGCCATATTCAGCAATACCATCTTTAAGGTATTTTTTTCTTTTAATTTTCCCACTGTTACAATTTTTATTTTCATTCTTCTATTCTATCATATCCACACTTCATTTCACATCTTATACACATAAAAATCATCCTAAATTTCTAGCAAATTCACAGAATAAAGCGAGTTATCCACAACTTGTGTAAAACTTTAAACTTTTAAGTTTGAATTAAGTTAATAGGTTTATACTTTAATTAAATAACAAATAATTGGAGGCGTTTATGAAACACTTACAAACACTTTACAAAAAAGGAGTTACATTTTTTGTAATTGTTCTCATCGGATTTTTAAGTGGAGCTTTGGGAAGTTTTGTAACACTACAACTTTCACAAAAACAAGGAAGTCAAGCTACGAATAATAATTCTGGCACTGTCACTCAAACATCCTATAAGAATGAAAATTCAACCACTCAAGCAGTAAATAAAGTTAAGGATGCTGTTGTCTCAATCATTACTTATTCTTCTAATAGTAGACAAAGTAGTGTATTTAATGCTGATGAAGCTAATTCTGATTCAGATAATCAACAAATCGCAAGTGAGGGATCAGGGGTTATCTATAAAAAGAACGACAAAGATGCCTATCTTGTAACAAATACTCACGTTATCAATGGAGCTTCAAAAGTCGACATCCGTTTAGCAGATGGTACAAAAGTTCCTGGTGAAATTGTCGGATCTGATACTTTCTCTGATATTGCTGTCGTTAAAATTTCTTCAGAAAAAGTTACAACAGTAGCAGAATTTGGGGATTCAAGTCAACTTAGTGTTGGAGAAACAGCGATTGCTATCGGTAGTCCTCTAGGTTCAGAATATGCTAATACAGTTACACAGGGAATCATCTCAAGTCTTAATCGAAATGTTTCTCTAAAATCTGAAGATGGTCAAGCTATTTCAACAAAAGCCATTCAAACAGATACGGCCATTAACCCTGGTAACTCTGGTGGTCCACTTATAAACATTCAAGGACAAGTAATTGGTATTACATCAAGTAAAATTGCAAGTAATGGTGGAACATCTGTAGAAGGTCTTGGTTTTGCAATTCCTTCAAACGATGCACAAAATATCATTAAACAGCTTGAAAGTGATGGTAAAGTGACTCGTCCTGCTCTTGGAATCCAAATGGTCAATCTGTCAAATGTTGGAGCTAGTGATCTTAGAAAACTAAACATTCCAAGTGGCCTCACTTCAGGTGTAGTTGTTCGATCTGTTCAAAGTAATATGCCAGCAAATGGACATCTTCAAAAATACGATGTCATTACCAAAGTTGACGACAAAGAGATTGCCTCATCAACAGACCTACAACATGCCCTTTACAATCATGCTATTGGAGACACTATAAAAATAACCTACTACCGTAATGGTAAAGAAGAAACAACCTCTATAAAATTAGATAAGAATTCTGGTGATTTAGAATCTTAATTGATATCCGTGTAAAGAAAACTTTACAGATAATAAAAGATATGTTAGTGTAGAATCATGGAAAAATTTGAAATGATTTCTATCGCAGAAATACAAAAAAATCCTTACCAACCTCGAAAAGAATTTGATGTAGAAAAATTGAAAGAGTTGGCTCAGTCAATCAAAGAAAATGGACTAATTCAACCAATCATTGTTCGTCAATCTCCTGTAATTGGTTATGAAATCCTTGCAGGAGAGAGACGATATCGGGCTTCTCTCTTAGCTGGTCTGACCTCTATTCCAGCCGTTGTGAAACACCTCTCAGATCAAGAAATGATGATCCAATCAATCATTGAGAATTTGCAGAGAGAAAATTTAAATCCTGTTGAAGAAGCACGCGCCTACGAATCTTTAGTAGAAAAAGGATTTACTCATACTGAGATAGCGGATAAAATAGGAAAATCTCGTCCTTATATCACTAATTTTATTCGTTTACTTTCCCTACCAGAGCATATCTTAGCTGAAGTAGAAAATGGAAAAATTTCTCAAGCTCATGCACGTTCACTAGTTGGTTTGGATAAAGAGCAACAGGAATATTTCTTTCAGCTAATCAAAAATGAAGACATCTCTGTGAGAAAGTTAGAAACACTGCTGACAGAGAAAAAAACAAAAGAAGCATAAAAAAAGTGATTCTTTCATCAAAGATGAGGAAGATAAATTAAAAAAACGACTGGGATTTAAATGTAGAAATTAAACTTTCTAAAAAAAGATACTGGAAAGGTTATTATTTCTTTTTCAAGCCAAGAAGAATATGACAGAATTATCAACAGCCTGAAATAAGGCTGTTCTTTTATTTTTTCAACCCACAAATTTATCCACTATTTTTTATAGCAGAAAACCAAAGAATTCAAGGAATCCCTCACTTTTCCCCAACCTGTGGATAAAAAAAGTGTAAACATTAGGATTCTTTTTCCACAGATTGTGGAAAAATGCTATCATCTATGGTAAAATAAGTTTAACAGTAAACCTTTTTATATCAAATATAGAAAAGGAGGGGATAATCGGTGAAAGAAAAACAATTTTGGAATCAAATCTTGGAATTGGCTCAAGAAAGATTGACACGTTCTATGTACGATTTCTATGCCACACCTGCTGAACTCATAAAAGTGGAGGGAAATGTAGCTACTATCTTTTTACCTAGACCTGAAATGGAAATGGTTTGGAAAAAACAGCTCAAGGATATCATTGTGGCCGCTGGTTTTGAAGTTTATGATACTGAAATAAAAACTCAATTTGTCCTAACAAAACCTGAGGAAGAATCTTCAACCTATGTCATGGATTCTGAAAATAGCAATCATTATGTTACTTCACAGGCCAATCTTGCTATTCCATATTCTGAAACAGGATTGAAGGAAAAATACACCTTTGATAACTTTATTCAAGGAGATGGAAATATCTGGGCTAAGTCTGCTGCTCTGGCTGTTTCCGAAGATCTCGCCTTGACTTATAATCCCCTTTTCATCTATGGAGGACCTGGTCTTGGAAAAACTCACTTGCTAAACGCGATTGGAAATGAGATTCTGAAAAATATTCCTGATGCGCGTGTCAAGTACATTCCTGCCGAAAGTTTTATCAACGACTTTCTTGAGCATCTGAGGCTCGGGGAAATGGAAAAATTTAAAAAAACTTACCGAAGCCTTGATCTCTTACTGATTGATGATATCCAATCTCTCAGTGGCAAAAAGGTTGCAACTCAAGAAGAGTTTTTCAATACTTTCAACGCTCTTCATAGCAATCAAAAACAAATCGTTCTGACTAGTGACCGAAGTCCTAAACACCTAGAAGGCCTTGAAGAAAGACTTGTCACGCGCTTTAGCTGGGGATTGACTCAAAATATCACCCCTCCTGACTTTGAGACACGTATCGCCATTCTTCAAAGTAAAACGGAACATTTAAACTACCATTTCCAGAGTGATACCCTAGAATATCTGGCTGGCCAATTTGATTCAAATGTTCGAGAATTGGAAGGAGCAATTAACGATATCACTTTAATTGCCAGAGTAAAGAAGATTAAAGACATCACTATTGATATTGCTGCAGAGGCTATTAGAGCTCGCAAACAAGATGTTAGCCAACTGCTAGTCATTCCAATTGACAAAATTCAAACTGAAGTTGGTAATTTTTATGGAGTGAGTGTCAAAGAAATGAAGGGGACGAGACGAGTTCAAAACATCGTTTTGGCGCGTCAAGTAGCCATGTATCTAGCTAGAGAACTGACAGATAATAGTCTTCCAAAAATCGGAAAAGAATTTGGCGGAAAGGATCACACTACAGTTATTCATGCCCATGCTAAAATAAAATCCTTGATTGATGAAGACGATAATTTACGCTTAGAAATCGAAGCAATCAAAAAGAAAATTAAATAGTTTGTGGATAACTTTTACTTTTCTATCTTTTTTATCCACATTTTTTAAACAAGCTAAAAATCTTGAAGTCACTAAATAGAAATCAGTTTTCCACAGAATTCACACACTCTATTATTTCTATTATCCTTCTAATACTAAAAAAATAAATAAAGGAGAATCCATGATTCATTTTTTTCAATTAATAAAAATTTATTTCTACAAGCCTTAAATACTACAAAAACGAGCAATAAGCTCTAAAAATGCTATTCAATTTTTATCAACAATCAAAATTGATGTTACCAATGAAGGAATTACTTTAATTGGATCAAATGGGCAAATCTCCATTGAAAATTTTATTTCTCAAAAGAATGAAGATGCTGGTCTTTTGATTACTTCCTTAGGTTCGATTCTTCTAGAAGCCTCTTTCTTTATCAATGTTGTATCCAGTCTTCCAGATGTAACACTTGATTTCAAAGAGATTGAACAAAAACAAATTGTCTTAACAAGTGGCAAATCAGAAATTACCCTAAAAGGAAAAGATAGCGAACAATACCCTCGCATTCAAGAAATTTCAGTAAGCACTCCTTTGGTCCTTGAAACAAAACTACTCAAGAAAATTATCAATGAAACAGCTTTTGCAGCAAGTACGCAAGAAAGTCGTCCAATCTTAACAGGTGTCCACTTCGTATTGAGCCAAAATAAAGAACTAAAAACAGTTGCGACAGATTCTCATCGCCTTAGCCAGAAAAAATTGACTCTTGAAAAAAATGGAGATGATTTCGATGTGGTGATCCCTAGTCGCTCTCTACGCGAATTTTCAGCGGTATTTACGGATGATATTGAAACTGTGGAGATTTTCTTTGCAAATAATCAAATCCTCTTTAGAAGCGAAAATATTAGTTTCTATACTCGTCTACTAGAAGGTAATTATCCTGATACAGATCGCTTAATTCCAACCGACTTTAATACGACAGTAACTTTTGATGTTGTTAATTTGCGTCAATCAATGGAACGCGCACGTCTCTTATCAAGTGCGACTCAAAATGGTACTGTGAAGCTTGAAATTAAAGGTGGTGTTGTTAGCGCCCATGTTCATTCTCCTGAGGTTGGTAAAGTAAACGAAGAGATTGATACTGAGCAGGTGGCTGGGGATGATTTGACTATTAGTTTCAACCCGACTTACTTGATTGATTCTCTTAAAGCTTTAAATAGCGAAAAGGTGACCATTAGCTTTATCTCAGCTGTTCGTCCATTCACTCTCGTGCCAGCAGATACTGACGAAGACTTCATGCAGCTCATCACACCAGTTCGTACAAATTAAGTGAAAGAGGTTGAGCCTAGCTCGCCTCTTTTATGATATAATCAAAAAAGAAAAGGAGAGTAGTATGTATCAAGTTGGAAATTTTGTTGAGATGAAAAAACCACATGCTTGCACAATCAAGTCAACAGGAAAAAAAGCCAATCGTTGGGAAATTACACGTGTAGGGGCAGATATCAAAATCAAATGTAGCAATTGCGACCACCTTGTTATGATGAGTCGCCATGATTTTGAACGAAAAATGAATAAGATTATTGACTAAGAACCCTTAGTTAGAGAGTTAGCAAGTTTTCCCTTTTTGTGTTATAATGTTAGGGATTGAAATGAGAACGGAGAATGAGAAAATATGGCTTTAACAGCAGGTATCGTTGGTTTGCCAAACGTTGGTAAATCAACCCTTTTTAATGCAATTACAAAAGCAGGAGCAGAGGCAGCAAACTACCCATTTGCGACTATTGATCCAAATGTTGGGATGGTAGAAGTTCCAGATGAACGCCTACAAAAACTAACTGAAATGATTACTCCTAAAAAGACAGTTCCAACAACTTTTGAATTTACAGATATTGCAGGGATTGTAAAAGGTGCATCAAAAGGAGAAGGTCTAGGGAATAAATTTTTAGCCAACATCCGTGAAGTAGATGCTATTGTTCATGTTGTGCGTGCATTTGATGATGAAAATGTTATGCGCGAGCAAGGACGTGAAGACGCCTTTGTGGATCCACTTGCAGATATCGATACCATTAACTTAGAGTTGATTCTTGCTGACTTAGAATCAGTTAATAAACGCTATGCACGTGTAGAAAAGATGGCGCGTACGCAAAAAGATAAAGAATCAGTAGCAGAGTTTAATGTTCTTCAAAAAATTAAACCTGTTCTTGAAGATGGAAAATCAGCACGTACAATCGAATTTACAGATGAGGAACAAAAGGTTGTCAAAGGTCTCTTCCTTTTAACCACTAAACCAGTTCTTTATGTTGCCAATGTGGATGAGGATGTAGTTTCAGATCCAGATTCTATCGATTATGTGAAGCAAATTCGTGAATTTGCAGCGACAGAAAATGCAGAGGTAGTTGTTATTTCCGCGCGTGCTGAGGAAGAAATTTCTGAGTTAGACGATGAGGATAAGCAAGAGTTTCTTGAAGCACTTGGCTTGACAGAATCAGGTGTTGATAAATTGACTCGAGCTGCTTACCACTTGCTTGGACTTGGAACTTACTTTACAGCTGGTGAAAAAGAAGTCCGTGCTTGGACCTTTAAGCGTGGTATGAAAGCTCCTCAAGCAGCTGGTATTATCCACTCAGATTTTGAAAAAGGTTTTATTCGTGCAGTAACCATGTCATATGAGGATCTAGTAAAATACGGATCTGAAAAAGCTGTAAAAGAAGCTGGGCGCTTGCGTGAAGAAGGAAAAGAATATATCGTTCAAGATGGCGATATCATGGAATTCCGCTTTAATGTCTAGTAACATTTAACAAATAGTGTCAATTAGGTTGGAAAAAAATTCCAACCCTTTTGGCTTTTGAAAGGAAAATAAATGACTAAATTACTTGTAGGATTGGGAAATCCAGGGGATAAATATTTTGAAACCAAGCACAACGTTGGATTTATGTTGATTGACCAATTGGCTAAAAAACAAAATGTCACCTTTACACATGACAAGATATTTCAAGCTGACCTAGCATCTTTTTTCTTAAATGGAGAAAAAATTTATCTGGTCAAACCAACTACTTTTATGAATGAAAGTGGAAAAGCAGTTCATGCTTTATTGACTTACTATGGTTTGGATATTGAAGATTTACTCGTTATTTACGACGATCTTGACATGGAAGTTGGGAAAATTCGTTTAAGAGCAAAGGGCTCAGCAGGTGGTCATAATGGGATTAAATCTATTATTCAACATATAGGTACTCAGGTCTTTAACCGTGTTAAAATAGGTATTGGAAGACCTAAAAAAGGTATGTCAGTTGTTCACCATGTTTTAAGTAAGTTTGATCAGGATGACTATGTAGGTATTTTACAATCAATTGACAAGGTTGACGATGCTGTAAACTACTATTTACAAGAGAAAAACTTTGAGAAAACAATGCAGAGGTATAACGGCTAAATGGTGACTTTATTAGATTTATTCTCAGAAAATGATCAGATAAAAAAATGGCATCAAAATCTGACAGATAAGAAAAGACAACTGATACTAGGACTATCAACTTCTACCAAGGCTCTTGCAATTGCAAGTAGTCTAAAAAAAGAAAAAAAGATTGTGTTATTGACATCGACTTATGGAGAAGCAGAACGAATTATCAGTGATCTTCTTTCTATCTTAGGAGAGGAATTTGTCTATCCATTTTTGGTAGATGACTCTCCTATGGTAGAGTTTTTGATGTCTTCACAAGAAAAAATTATTTCGCGAGTTGAAGCCTTGCGTTTTTTAACTGATTCATCTAAGAAAGGGATTTTAGTTTGTAATATAGCAGCAAGTCGATTGATTTTACCTTCTCCAACTGGATTTAAAGAAAGTATTATAAATATTTCAGTTGGTGAAGAATATGACCAATATGACCTTCTTCACAAATTAAAGGAAATAGGCTATCGCAAAGTTACGCAAGTACAAACTCAAGGTGAGTTTAGTATTCGAGGAGATATTTTAGATATTTTTGAGATGTCTCAGTTAGAACCTTTCCGAATCGAGTTTTTTGGTGATGAAGTAGATGGAATTCGGACTTTTGAAGTGGAGACACAATTATCAAAAGAAAATCAAACAGAACTTATTATCTTTCCAGCTAGTGATATACTTTTAAGAGAAAGAGACTATATACGAGGTCAGTCAGCTTTAGAAAAGCAAATTTCGAAGACCTTATCACCAATTTTAAAATCATACTTGGAAGAGATTTTGTCAAGTTTTCATCAAAAACAAGTACATTCAGATAGTCGAAAGTTTTTATCTTTATGTTACGATAAAACATGGACTATATTTGATTATATTGAAAAAGATATGCCAGTATTATTTGATGATTACCAAAAATTGATGAATCAGTATGAAGTCTTTGAAAGAGAGTTAGCGCAATACTTTACAGAAGATTTACAGAATGGTAAATCATTTTCTGATATGCAGTATTTTGCAGATACAGAGCAAATCTATAAAAAACAAAGTCCAGTTACCTTTTTCTCCAATCTCCAAAAAGGACTAGGAAATCTCAAGTTTGATTACATTTATCAATTTAATCAGTATCCAATGCAAGAGTTTTTCAATCAATTTTCTTTTCTTAGAGAAGAAATTGAGCGATATAAAAAAATGAACTACACCATTGTTTTGCAGTCTAGCAATTCAATGGGAAGTAAAACATTGGAGGATGTTTTAGAGGAATACCAGATTAAATTGGATTCAAGAGATAAGTCAAGTATCTGTAAAGAATCTGTAAACTTAATCGAAGGTAATTTAAGACATGGTTTTCATTTTGTAGATGAAAAAATTCTCTTGATTACTGAACATGAGATTTTTCAAAAGAAATTAAAACGTCGTTTTAGAAGACAACATGCTTCGAATGCAGAGCGATTAAAAGATTATAATGAACTTGAAAAAGGGGACTACGTTGTTCACCATATCCATGGAATTGGTCAATATCTAGGCATTGAAACAATTGAAATCAAAGGGATTCACCGTGATTATGTCAGTGTTCAATACCAAAATGGGGATCAAATCTCCATCCCAGTAGAGCAGATTCAATTACTATCCAAATATGTTTCAAGTGATGGTAAAGCGCCAAAACTTAATAAATTAAATGATGGTCATTTCAAAAAGGCCAAGCAAAAAGTTAAGAACCAGGTAGAGGATATAGCTGACGATTTAATCAAGCTTTATTCTGAGCGTAGTCAGTTGAAGGGTTTTGCTTTCTCAGCTGATGATGATGAGCAACATGCTTTTGATGATGCTTTCCCTTATGTTGAAACGGATGATCAACTTCGTAGTATTGAGGAAATCAAGAGAGATATGCAGGATTCTCATCCCATGGATCGACTTCTGGTTGGAGATGTTGGTTTTGGGAAGACTGAAGTAGCAATGCGTGCAGCCTTTAAGGCGGTCAATGATCATAAACAAGTTGTCGTTCTAGTTCCGACGACGGTTCTAGCACAACAACACTATACCAACTTTAAGGAACGATTCCAAAATTTTGCAGTTAATATTGATGTGTTGAGTCGCTTTAGAAGTAAAAAAGAGCAGGCAGAGACACTTGAAAAATTAAAGAATGGTCAAGTCGATATTTTGATTGGAACCCATCGTGTTTTGTCAAAAGATGTTGTGTTTTCAGATTTGGGCTTGATGATTATTGATGAGGAACAACGATTTGGTGTCAAGCATAAGGAAACATTGAAAGAACTGAAGAAGCAAGTGGATGTCCTAACCTTGACAGCAACGCCAATTCCTCGTACCCTCCATATGTCTATGCTGGGAATACGAGATTTGTCTGTTATTGAAACTCCGCCAACTAATCGCTATCCTGTTCAGACTTATGTTTTGGAAAAGAATGATAGTGTGATTCGTGATGCTGTCTTGCGTGAAATGGAGCGTGGAGGTCAAGTTTACTATCTTTACAACAAAGTTGACACGATTGATCAGAAGGTTTCAGAATTACAGGATTTGATTCCAGAAGCTTCAATTGGGTTTGTTCATGGACAAATGAGTGAAATTCAGTTAGAAAACACTCTATTGGACTTTATTGATGGCCAATATGATATTTTGGTGACAACTACCATAATTGAAACAGGCGTTGACATTCCAAACGCCAATACCTTATTTATCGAAAATGCAGACCATATGGGATTGTCAACCTTGTATCAATTAAGAGGAAGAGTTGGTCGGAGCAATCGTATTGCCTATGCTTATCTTATGTATCGTCCAGAAAAATCAATCAGTGAAGTCTCTGAAAAGAGATTAGAAGCAATCAAAGGATTTACAGAATTGGGATCTGGATTTAAGATTGCGATGCGAGATCTTTCTATTCGTGGAGCAGGAAACCTCTTAGGAAAATCCCAATCGGGCTTTATTGATTCTGTTGGTTTTGAATTGTATTCACAGCTACTAGAGGAAGCTATTGCTAAACGACATGGTAATGGGAACACAAGAACCAAAGGGAACGCCGAATTGATTTTACAAATCGATGCCTATCTTCCTGATACTTATATTTCTGACCAACGACATAAGATTGAAATTTACAAGAAAATTCGTCAAATTGACAATCGTGTCAACTATGAAGAATTACAGGAAGAATTGATGGATCGTTTCGGGGAGTATCCAGATGTAGTGGCCTATCTTTTAGAGATTGGTTTGGTCAAATCATACTTGGATAAGGTCTTTGTAGAACGTGTGGAAAGAAAAGAGAATAAGATTACAGTTCAATTTGAAAAAATCACTCAGCGACTGTTCTTGGCTCAAGATTATTTTAAAGCCTTATCTGCAACCAACTTAAAAGCGGCCATAGCGGAGAATAGAGGGATAATGGAAGTCGTATTTGATGTCCGAAACAAGAAGGATTATGAAATTTTAGAAGGTTTGCTGATTTTTGGAGAAAGTTTACTAGAGATAAAAGAATCAAAGGAAGCTAATTCTCTTTGACGTTTTTCTTCTATAAAAGGGATAAAAATGGTACAATAATAATTTGAGGTAATAAAAATGAGATTAGACAAGTATTTAAAAGTATCACGAATTATTAAGCGTCGTACAGTCGCAAAGGAAGTAGCAGATAAAGGTAGAATCAAGGTAAATGGAATTTTGGCCAAAAGTTCAACGGATTTGAAAGTTGATGACCAAGTTGAAATTCGCTTTGGAAATAAGTTGTTGCTTGTAAAAGTACTGGAGATGAAAGATAGTACAAAAAAAGAAGATGCAGCAGGCATGTATGAAATTATCAGTGAAACACGGGTAGAAGAAAATGTCTAAAAATATTGTACAGATGAACAATCCTTTTATTCAAAATGAACACCAACGTCGTCGTTACCTGATGAAGGAAAGACAAAAGAGAAATCGCTTTATGGGTTGGGTTCTGATTTTGATGATTTTGTTGTTTATTTTACCGACTTATAATCTGGCCCAAAGCTATAATCAGTTACTGCAACGTCGTCAGCAATTGACAGAATTGAAAGAACAATACCAAACTCTTAGTGATGAAAAGGATAAGGAATCTGCTTTTGCTGCAAAGTTGAAAGATGAAGACTATGTAGCAAAATATGCACGTGCCAAGTACTATTACTCAAAGACACGAGAAGCGATTTACACAATTCCTGATTTGCTTCCGAGGTAATGTCATGGAAAATTTATTAGAAGTTGTTGAGAAGTTTTTAAGTTTGTCAGATGAAAAATTAGAAGAATTAGCAACTAAAAATCATTTATTACGATTACAAGAAGAAAGGGAAGGGAAGAATGCGTAAGTTCTTAGTAGTGTTATCACTACTATCTGTTTTTATCATAACTTCAAGAGTAGTTAGCACAGAAAAACAGCTTCCTTACTCTTCACAAGAAATTTATTATCTAACTGAGTCTGATTATGGATTTTACTATAAAGAACCTCTTGAATCGCCAATGGTTTATGGAGAAACTGCTATCTATGCAAATGAGGATTTGATTAAGGAGTCTGGAAAATTGACTCCTGGAACCACCTTTAAAATCGTAGAATGGCGTTTGAATAGACAAGGTATTCCTGTTTTTAAATTAGACAATCATCAGTTTGTCGTTGCAGATAAGCGTTTGGTCTATGATCAAAGTCAAGTTCAAACTCAAAGTAGACAAGTATGGTTGGAACCGGGGTTTGTTATCTATAATAGCCCTTATGATGCTAAAGAAATTTCTTCATCTCTCTCTCCCTATCAACGCGTAATAGTGGATAGAACCCTCTTTGCTGAGGGACAAGAATTTCTTCATATTGATCAAGTTGGGTGGGTACCAAAAGAGTTCGTCTCAGAAGAGGACAATCGCATCCAGAAGGTTCAAGAAATCTTATCAAACAACTATCAGAACGAAAAATACTCTATTTATGTTAAACAACTGAGCACAGGAAAAGAGGCTGGGGTGAATGAAGACAGCAAACTCTATGCAGCTAGCATCTTGAAACTGGCCTACCTTTATTATGCTCAAGATAAGATAAACCAAGGTTCTTATACACTGGATAGTAGCTTCAAGTATGTCCCAGAAGTAAATAGCTTTCCTGGATCCTATAAAGTAGAAGGTAGTGGTAGTTTACCTAAAAAAGAAGATAACAAAGATTACAGTCTCAAGCAGTTAATTACCAAGATAACAAAAGAGTCTGATAATGTTGCTCATAATATTTTAGGTTATTATGTGACCAATCAATCTGACGGGGCTTTTAAAGAAAAAATGTCCACTATTATGGGTGAAGATTGGGATGAGAATGATAAATTAACTTCTTCAAAAATGGCTGGAAAGATCATGGAAGCTATTTATAATCAGAATGGTTTTGTACTAGAGTCTCTTAGTAAGACTGATTTTGACAATCAACGAATTGCCAAGGGTGTTTCTGCTAAGATAGCTCATAAAATCGGAGATGCGGATGAGTTTAAACATGACACTGCAATTGTTTATACGGACTCTCCTTTCGTTCTTTCCATTTTCACCAAAAATTCTGATTATGACACTATTGCTAAAATAGCCAAGGATGTCTATGAGGTTCTAAAATGAGGGAGCAGGATTTTTTAAATCATTTTCTTCGAAAAGAGTATTTCAAAAACATTCTAAAGTCCTATTGGCTCTGTCTGGTGGACTGGATTCGATGTTTTTATTCCATCTATTGTCTACTTATCAAAATGAGTTGGGAATTGAGCTGATTTTAACTCATGTCAATCATAAGCAGAGAAGTGAGTCTGACTGGGAGGAAAATGAACTAAGGAAGTTAGCTGATGTAGCTGGACTTCCTATTTATATCACAAGCTTTTCAGGAGACTTTTCAGAAGCGCATGCTCGAGAGTTTCGTTATGATTTTTTTAGGAAAATCATGAAAGAGGTTGGGGCGACAGCCTTGGTCACTGCCCACCATGCAGATGATCAGGTTGAAACGATTTTGATGCGATTCATTCGCGGAAGTCGGTTACGTCATTTAACAGGAATAAAAGAAAGTCAAGTAGTTGATGATATTGAAATCATCCGTCCCTTATTGCATTTTCATAAAACAGACTTCCCACCAATTTATCATTTCGAAGATCAAACAAATCGTGAGAATAGCTATTTTCGCAATCGGATTCGAAATAGGTATTTACCAGAGCTTGAAAAAGAAAATCCCCGCCTTAGATCCGCTCTTTTAAATCTAGGAAGTGAGATTTCAGATTACCAAGCAGCCATAACGGAGCTTTCTGAACAGATTGATGTAGAAGATTTGAATGAGCTCTTTTCATTCTCACAACAAACTCAAGGGGTCTTGCTCCAGAACTATCTCAATCAATTTCCTGACTTAAATCTTACGAAAGCTCAGTTTGCAGAAGTTCGACAGATTTTAGCAAGGAAAAGTCAGTATCGTCACCCACTGAAAAATGGTTATGAATTGATAAAAGAGTATCAGAATTTTCGAGTTTGCAAAATCAGTCCTCAGGCTGATGAAAAGGAAGACGAACTTGTGTTACACTATCAAAATCAAGTTCGACATAAGGGCTATCTATTTTCCTTTGGTATTCCTGTTGAAGGAGATTCTGTTCAAAAAATAATGGTTTCACGGGAAACACCGATACATATTAGGTGTCGAAAACCTGGCGATGTTCTTGTCCTGAATGGTCATCGAAAGAAACTGAGACGTCTATTTATAGATTTGAAAATCCCTATTGAAAAACGAAAAACAACTCCTATTATTGAGCAATTTGGAGAAATTGTCTCAATTTTAGGAATTGCGACCAGTGATTTGAGTAAAAACACGAAAAATGATATAATGAACACTGTACTTTATATAGAAAAAATAGATAGGTAAAAAGATGTTAGAACACGATATTAAAAAAATCCTCATTTCACATGATGAAATTACAGAAGCAGCTAAAAAGCTAGGTGCACAATTAGCCAAAGACTATGAGGGGAAAAATCCAATTCTTGTTGGAATTTTGAAAGGATCGATTCCTTTTATGGCTGAATTGGTCAAACATATTGATACGCATATTGAGATGGACTTCATGATGGTATCTAGCTACCATGGTGGAACTGCAAGCAGTGGTGTGATCAATATCAAGCAAGACGTAACTCAGGATATCAAAGGAAGACATATTCTATTTGTAGAAGATATCATCGATACAGGTCAAACTTTGAAGAACCTGAGAGATATGTTTATTGCAAGAGAAGCAGCTTCTGTTAAGATTGCAACCATGTTAGATAAACCAGAAGGGCGAATTGTTGAAATCGAAGCTGATTATACTTGCTTTACGATTCCAAATGAGTTTGTAGTAGGATATGGTTTGGACTACAAAGAAAACTATCGTAATCTTCCTTATGTTGGAGTGTTGAAAGAGGAAGTTTATTCAAATTAGAAAGAGCATTCTTTAATGAAAAAACAAAATAATGGTTTAGTTAGAAATCCATTTCTATACTTGTTAATTATCTTCTTCCTTGTAACAGGATTTCAGTATTTTTACTCTGGAAATGCTGCTGGGAAAAGTGAAAAAATTAACTATACAGAATTGGTAAAAGAAATTACAGCAGACAATGTAAAAGAATTGACCTATCAGCCGAATGGTAGCATCATTGAGGTGTCTGGTGTTTATAAAAATCCTAAGACAAGTAAAGAAGAAACAGGAATTCAATTTTTCACTCCTGATGCTACGACAGTAGAAAGATTCTCAAGTACCATTCTTCCGTCGGATTCAACAGTTGCAGAATTGCAAAAACTTGCTTCTGAACATAAGGCTGAGGTAACGGTTAAACATGAGAGTTCGAGTGGTATGTGGATCAATATCCTTGTCTCTGTTGTGCCATTTGCCATTCTCTTCTTCTTCCTATTCTCTATGATGGGAAATATGGGAGGAAACAATAGTAGAAATCCAATGAGTTTTGGACGTAGCAAGGCCAAGGCTGCTAACAAAGAAGATATCAAGGTACGATTTTCAGATGTTGCAGGTGCCGAGGAAGAAAAACAAGAATTAGTTGAAGTTGTTGAATTCCTAAAAGACCCAAAACGATTTACAAAACTTGGTGCGCGTATTCCTGCGGGTGTTCTTTTAGAGGGACCTCCGGGAACAGGTAAGACTTTGCTTGCTAAGGCAGTTGCTGGAGAAGCAGGCGTTCCATTCTTTAGCATCTCAGGATCGGACTTTGTAGAAATGTTTGTCGGAGTTGGTGCAAGTCGTGTTCGTTCTCTTTTTGAGGATGCTAAAAAAGCAGCACCAGCCATTATCTTTATCGATGAAATTGACGCTGTTGGTCGCCAACGTGGTGTTGGCCTCGGTGGAGGAAATGATGAACGTGAGCAAACCTTGAACCAGCTCTTAATTGAAATGGATGGTTTTGAGGGTAATGAAGGAATTATCGTTATCGCTGCGACAAACCGTTCAGATGTCCTCGATCCTGCTCTACTACGCCCTGGGCGTTTTGATAGAAAAGTCTTGGTTGGTCGCCCTGATGTTAAAGGTCGTGAAGCAATTTTGAAAGTTCACGCTAAAAACAAACCTCTAGCAGAGGATGTTGATTTGAAATTAGTTGCCCAACAAACTCCAGGTTTTGTTGGTGCTGACTTGGAAAATGTTCTAAACGAGGCAGCTTTGGTTGCTGCTCGTCGCAACAAGTCAGTCATTGATGCTTCAGATATTGATGAGGCAGAGGACAGAGTGATTGCTGGACCATCTAAGAAAGATAAAACAGTATCACAAAGAGAACGTGAATTGGTTGCCTACCATGAGGCTGGACATACCATTGTTGGTTTAGTCTTGTCAAATGCCCGTGTTGTTCATAAAGTGACCATCGTACCACGTGGACGTGCAGGCGGATACATGATTGCACTTCCTAAAGAAGATCAAATGCTTCTTTCTAAAGAAGATATGAAAGAGCAATTAGCAGGTTTGATGGGTGGTCGTGTAGCTGAAGAGATTATCTTTAATGTCCAAACTACAGGAGCTTCAAATGACTTTGAACAAGCTACACAGATGGCGCGTGCAATGGTCACTGAATACGGTATGAGTGAAAAACTAGGTCCAGTTCAATATGAAGGCAATCATGCTATGTTTGGTGCACAAAGTCCTCAAAAATCAATTTCAGAGCAAACAGCCTATGAGATTGATGAGGAAGTTCGTTCATTATTAAATGAAGCACGGAATAAAGCAGCTGAAATAATTCAATCAAATCGTGAAACTCACAAACTGATTGCAGAAGCATTGTTGAAATACGAAACATTGGATAGTACTCAAATTAAATCTCTTTACGAAACAGGAAAAATGCCTGAGACTGTAGAAGAGGAAACCCATGCCCTATCTTATGATGAAGTAAAATCAAAAATGAGTGAAGAAAAATAACCCCAGAGAGGCTTTGCCTCTCTTTTTGTGTGCCGTTTAGAGTGGAAAGTATATAGAAGAGGAGAAGAGGATCAAAAGTTTTCTGCATTCTGCTAGACTAAAGGAAGAAAGGAGAAATCTAT
>BNJU01000645.1_pt1 | contig 69531 bp, 82 predicted proteins | sample 8539281 | NCBI WGS metagenome assembly BNJU01 (sample SAMD00202456, study PRJDB9452) | human saliva metagenome | isolation source: human saliva | place: Japan | reverse complement strand
GACCTTCAGCAAGCATGAGACGTGAACGCTCAGTTCTAGCCATATTGATAGAGTGAATATCTATTACGTCAAAAATCTCCTTTTTAGACCTTTTTGCAACAGCCTTATCGAGAAGCTTTTCATTCATAGTGTATCTTACGCTATCGTTATACTGTTCGAACCATCTTGGCAAAATTCTGCTGTTGAAGTTTAGTCCTTCTACTTTAGTCTTTCCACTTACGCTTGTTAGTGCATCAAGATACTTCTTCTCAATCTGGCCATCTTTGTCAAAAAGCATGATAGTATCCTTATTTGTGCAGCTGAGATGGTTATACGCAAGCTTGTCAGCACCACGCTCTGAGTGATCTTTTACAGTTAGCGGATACGTATACATGCCAAGCTTCTCACTCTCAACACTTACTGTGTACACATCGTCTTCCATGAGTTCAACTTCAACTGTGCTGTCCTTGATTGGAACTCTAATTGTCTCGAACGGGCTTGTCAGAACTAGGGTTGAATTAGTTTCTTCCCAATCAAAGCTATCGTCACTTGGTAGATAATTTCTGCCAACTTTCTCCATATAGAAGAGCTGTAGATCAATCTTTATGCGATTTGCCTTTGTAGCATCCGTAATCGGTGTAGCCCTCTTCTCTAGAACGAATGAGGTGATTTTTTCATCTTGCCCTGGATGGCTCGTTGTAATTGGAGTTCTGTCATTATATACGACACTTCCAGTTTCCTTTATAATTATGTATGCGTTATTTTTGAAGTTATACTCTTTGTCCTGTGCAAAAATGATGTAATGATGATCTTTGATTAATTCAACATCTGGAAGCACACCGTTAGATGAAGTAACTTCCTTTTCAAATCTCTGAAGTGTTGCATTCCAAACCTTGAACTTAATTGGTTTAGTTAGCGCTTTACCTGTTGCCTTGTCAATTACAGGCATATTCCTAAGTGTTGCCTTCTCAGTCTTATATAGGAGTGCAAAATCCGACTCCTTATAAGGACCAGTCTTGGAAGGCTCTGCTGCACGGAATCCTGATCCGTGTCTTGGGTTAGCTGGCTGCGATACGCCACCTGTAGCCGATGTAGCATCACTTTTTTCAGCTTTCGCTTCGGTTGAAACACTTGCAGTTTCTGTTTTTTCATTAACTGCAGAATCGTCTGCAAAGGCAAACAATGGTGCTGTCGATAGTATCATCGATAGTGCTAGGACCTTTACTAGACTTCTTGAGTTCTTGCTCTTGAACTTCATAGTTCCTCCTTTTATATTTTATGTTTTGGGGAATAACATTCCTTATTATTCTAGCTAGTCTATCAAAATTCTAACAATTGCTTTTATCTATACTTCTTCCATTTGTATAGATAATCCTTATAACGAATTATATGTAAATTTATGTACTAAAAACCCTGCAAGCATGAATTCCATCACTTGCAGGGTTCTCTCATAAGCAATATTATCTTCCCTTATTACTTTTAATTCTCGCCCAGTGCCGCCTTAATCTCATCAAGATTGCTGCAAAGACAACCTTATTTAGATCTTCAGCTGGCAGGAAGTCGGCAGCTACCATATCCTCGAGCAGCTTTTTCAACGGCTCATAAAAACCTTCGATATTGTATAGAATGCACGGCTTCTCAGTTCTGTTCAGTCTTCTAAGCGAGATTATCTCTGAAATCTCTTCTAATGTGCCAGGCCCGCCTGGGAGAGCGATAAATGCATCGCCAAGGTTGATCATGCGAGTCTTGCGCTCTGGCATAGACTTTACGATCTCAAGTGTGTAGAGGCCCTCGTGTCCCTTCTCCTGGTCGAGCAGAAATTCTGGGATGATACCGTAGACCTTGGCACCGCCTTCTAAAACTGTATTTGCAACGGTTCCCATGAGTCCTACATTTCCGCCACCATATACAAGATTGTGACCGCTCTCTACAATCCAGCTTCCGAGCTCAACTGCTCTATCCTTAAACACGGACTTCTCACCGAAGCGAGATCCGCAGTAAACTGTAATATTCATATCCTTCTTCTCCTTTTCCGTATCGTAACATTTTAGTATCATTGGCATCTTTCGGTCAATATATCGCTTTCATCAATATTTTTGATAGTGCACAATTTAAATTAAGATTTTTATAATGATTAAATCCGTCACTTAGATGTTATACTAAACCCATATCGTAAGATTATAATACATTATGTTTCGTATAATCACGATAAATAAGGAATATTGGGGAGTATTATGAAGAGAAAACTACACATTAAGAGATTTGCATTGCTTGCGGCAGTTATGCTTGTGCTAGCAATATCATTCACAGGTTGCGGTAAGGATAGTTCAAATTCAGATTCAAAAGGCAGTAACGGCCCAAAGGCTAGCCTTAAGAACTTCGAAAACAACTACGCTTGACGGTGAAAAAAATTCACACAGGATAACCTAAAAGGATTACGACCTAACCGTTGTTAACGTATGGTCTACAGGTTGCGGTTACTGCATCGATGAGATGCCTGCTCTTGAGAAGCTCAAGAATCAGCTTCCTTCCAACGTACAGTTTGTATCTATTTGTCTCGATGGAGAGGCCTCACCAGACACTGCAAAGGAGATTCTTTCCAAGCAGGGATTGACAGCAAAGACGCTTGTTCCAAGCGACTCTTTGAACGAAGGACTCCTTCAGTACGTAAGTGGCACTCCTACCACCGTGTTCTTTGATAAGAACGGAAAGCAAATTAGCGATCCAAAAGGTTGGAGCGTTCTCAACACATGATACTGATGCGATTACTGAACTCTACATGAAGGAAGTAAATTCGCGTCTTAAGAAATTGTCATAGGTAGGGATTGTCAGGAATAGTTTATGTCTAAAAAGTATAAAAGGCTGATACCGGCTGCGCTCATCGCGGCTGGTATCGTTATGTTAATAATAGGTATCAGTAGAGGTGAGATGATGACGGTCTTCAGCAAGGCTGCCACCGTCTGTCTCGAGTGCATAGGAATCGGATAGGAGGCGCCATGAAGACTAACAACCCGAGGCGTCATTTAGTTCAGCTCCTAGCGACGTTCATGACCAATCCGCATGTCTCGAATTTTACCGACGGCACCATACACAAAGGAAAGAGTAAGAGTTTTTGCTCACCTGGTCTAAACTGTTATTCTTGCCCTGACAGTTTAAACGCAGCGTGCCCTATCGGAGCACTTCAGTCGGTCGAAAACGGTAACAAATACCACATCTCATACTACGTGATGGGGTTTTTGCTTATTACTGGAGCATTTCTCGGTAGGTTCGTATGCGGATTTCTGTGCCCGTTTGGATTCTTTCAGGACTTGTTATATAAGATCAGAGTGAAGAAGCGAAGGATACCTGCGAAGTTAGATAGAGCGCTCAGATATCTCAAATACGTTATACTTGCGGTATTCGTATTTGCACTTCCGATCGCAATATCGAATGAGTTTGGGATCGGAGAGCCGTTCTTCTGCAAGTACATCTGTCCTGCTGGCACTATCGAAGCTAGGTATCCCGCTTCTCATTAAGAACGAATCCTCCGAGCTATGATGGGCATCTTGTTCGACTGGAAGATGATTCTCCTGATTATCACGGTCATACTTTCGACGATGATCTACAGACCTTTCTGTAAATACATATGCCCTCTAGGCGCGATATATTCGCTTTTCAACCGCTTTAGCGTGCTTCAGATGGAAGTGGATAGGGGTACATGTATTAACTGCATGAAATGCGAAATCCACTGCGATATGCAGGTCAAGGTTCTGGATAACATCAACAGCGCTGAATGCATTCGCTGCGGTAAGTGCAGGAGCATATGCCCTACAAATGCCATCAACTGGACGGTAGGCGGAAAAAGTAATTCTGAAAATCAAGCGAAAATAGCAGGCAAAGAGCGTAGCTCTGCCTGCTATTTTATTATTTGTATCTTCTAGTATTCTCACCTGAGATTGTACTTCTCGAAATCAACCCCCTCATGTTGAAGCAGATAAACCTTCTTATCCATGCCTCCTGCGTAGCCCGTGAGTTTTCCGTTCTTACCAACCACTCGGTGACAAGGCACTATGATTGAAAACTCATTGCTACCGACTGATCCTCCAACAGCCTGAGCTGACATGCGGTCTTTACCAATTCTCATAGCCACTTCATTCGCAATTTCACCATAAGTGCTAAGCTCGCCATAAGGAATCTTGAGCATTATCTCTGATACGGTCTTTCTGAATTCTGACCCCTGTAGCTTTAGCTTCGGAGTAAAAGCTTGGAACATTTCCTGCAAAGTATTCGTCAAGCCAGCAAACTGCATCGCTTATATGTTTATTATCATGGAGATTCTCGATTGCTTCGATATCTAAAAGAAGCCTCTGCTATCCGCTCTTCATCGAACCATACACCGAGAAGGCCTCTTCATCAGCGCAAAGCTTCATAACACCCATCGGTGATTCGTAATAATACATGTACATAGTAGCACTCCTTTAATTATATGGATTTATCAGCTTTTGGATTATTTCCGATATTGTCTCTAATAACTTTGACGTCTTCTGGCGAAAGCGGTATATCGTAGCTCACAGCGATGACCAGCCAAGTATAGCAGTAGTCATCAACGTTCGCCTCTGGCAGCCACTCGCTCATTCCCTTATCTGACTTATCGCGATTTACCGCCCCATCTACATCTACTCCAACACGCACATCTGTCGCGTACTGATGCTTCTTAGAATGGCTCCATTTGGCGCCCCCATGCTTATTCACATAGTTAAGCGGAATGATATGGTCGAAATTGCTGTCATCAGAGAGAGTTCATCGCCCGTATATGGGTCTATATAATCGCCATCCTTGTAGTGCTTACTCGTCACAAATGCAAATTTTTCTTAGCGAATACTTTCTGCCTTTTATACTCGATTTTCTTATATGGCTCTGTATAGGAGTCTCTGTCATAATCAGCGTATTCATCTGGCGAAGCCACCCTCACTTCATCGAGTAGCTGCTCTACACTCTTTTCCTTTAGCGGCTTTTACTTTTGCTGCCTGAGCTACCTGAACCCCCTATATCTATTCCCATCTGATTAAGGACGAAAACAGCCGCAGCGATCACTAATGTCGCAACCATTTTCTCCATCTTCTTATTCACTCTACTATATCCCCTGTATCCTTGTCCCGAATATCTCTGTCTAGTCATATCTCCTAAGCCCTTTTCATCTATCTATTATGCTGTAGTTCCCCTGATGCCCACGGCTCTCGCAGTGCTGCTATCGATTGAAGTGCCGTTATCAATTTCTTTTTAACTGCATAATCCTATTAACTTCTTTTTCTTAAATTCAATATGCTTATGATACCATAGACCGACAGGCATTGGACATTTTGCGGCTCATGAATTTGCCCAATAAACATTTGATTTATAACTATTACCTGATATAAAAATATTAAAGATAAACTGAAAATTTACGATTTATGAAACGAGGAATTTATATGGGCGAAAGCAAACTAAAGTACGGACTAAGAGTACTAAAGAATGCGAGCTTCAAGAAGTTCACAGACTGTGTCAACGAAGCACACAGAATTTCTGGGAAGAGCAAGCTTGCGTGCGCAATGGACATCGTACACTGCATGAGAAAATTCGATGCTGGTTATTATGATTATGTGATTTTCCAGTTCTGGGACAAAACCGATGCAGAGAGAGACACTTATCTCACGAGATTCAGAAGCAGAAGCTTGTATCTCAGATGAATGACCCTGCTTACGCACATTTCTTTGATAACAAGGATGAATTTAATGAGAAGTTCAAGGAATACATCGGTCGTGACTTCATCGAACTCGAGACTGCGACTAAGGACGAGGTAGAGGCGTATTTCAACAGAAAAGACAAGGTTTTCTGCAAGATGAAGGATCTCGAATGCGGCATAGGCTGCGAGAGACTTGTGACTTCTGACTTTGAGAATTTCGACGCATTCTATTCATATATCAAGGAGAAGGGATTTGGTACTCTCGAGGGTGTAATCGAGAATCATCCTGATCTCGACAAGGTATATTCCGGCAGTGCCAATACGATGCGTATGATCACGATTATCGGTGATGACGGCAAGCCACATCTTATTTACGCAGTACAGAAGTTCGGTATCAACGGCAGAGTTGTAGATAACTACGGAGTTCATGGACCAGTTGACCTAGAGACTGGTGAATTCCTATTCCCTGCACACTCTGGAGATACTAAGGCTGAGGGTCTATACACTGAGCATCCTAACACACATGAGAAGCTAGTAGGTTTTAAGACACCTCTTTTCAAGGAGGCCAAGGAAATGATTCTTAAAGCAGCTATGGAGGTTCCACAGATCAGATACGTTGGATGGGACGTCGCTGTTACTCCTACTGGGCCTGCTATCATCGAAGGCAACGTGTACTGCGCTCACGATTTCTGGCAGCTACCAGGGCAGACTCCTGGCAATATAGGCATCATGCCTACGCTTAAGGAGCTTGTGCCTAGTTACAAGTATTAATAATATGAAACATCACAGGGGCTGGTCTCAAATGAGACCAGCCCCTGTTTGCTACTTTATTTTATGTATAGACTATGAAAGCTATCGTGTTTATGCTGTAGCCGCCTTGAGCTTTCTGCTCTTTAGCGCTGCCTTTCTGAGCCTTAGTACTACGTAACTGCCGTAAATCAATGTATAAACAACTATTCCGGTTATATGAGACTTCACATCTGCCGAGTACAGCACCATTATATGTACATAGATTCCGATGAAAAACGGATATGCCATGCGCTGAATCTTTTTCCAAGTCTTACCACTCATCTTGCGACGAACCACCTTAAATGAGGTGATGAAGAGAGGAATAAGCATAGCTAGCAGGCACAGAGTGATTGACGATGCGATCAGCTCTCTAGTAGGCATAGCCTTTGGATTTGTAAACAGCATCGGGAAGTACTTAACTCCGAACACCACGTTATGGCTTAAAGTCAGCAAGCTTCCTATGATTGATATCTCTCCGCGCACGCTCATTAGCTTACGAGATAGTTTGTTGTGCTTAGTGATGACACCCAGATACATTACCACCATAAAGGTAGCTGTCGTAAAGATGCCTCTACTGAACATGTTCATAAAGTATACGTTGAACCACTCTGGGAATTTCTGGTCATATCCGAGGTTGAAGTACATAACAACTGCTCCGCACCACACGTATATGCCCAGATAAAAAGCCCCTGGGTGCTTCTTAATTGCATCTGCTGTCAGAATATAGAATATGACAGTCACTGCGATTCCAAATATTAAGTTCACGATACCGTCCTTTCCGTCTCAGCCGCAGCAGAGTTTTCTGCTACTACCTTGCTCTCTGCTGGCTTCTGTATATCTTCTCTCTTGTTAGCCTTTCCGCTATCTCTAGTCTCTACACTAGAATTTCCAGAGATCGCAGCTGTTACTGCACTTCTCGTGCTAGTTGTTCCACTCGTAACGGCTGATGTTGTCGCACTAGAAACCGGAGTTTTAACGTTAACCATAACGATTGCCTTGCTCTTCTTGTCGATTCCATCAACTGAGAACTCGAGCACTGCCTTGGTCATGCCCTTCTTTGACAGATCAGGCTTCTGAATCAGCTTAACCTTCACAGAACCGTCCGCAGGAATGTTGCTGAACTTAGCCTTGTAGTCTTCAAGAGTAGGTTCAGTTCCATCTACGTCGATAGGTTTTGCATTTACCCTCTGCGGTGTAAATGCTGTTCCGCCATCCTCGTCATCATCCGCGATTCCGTCGTGGTCTTTATCTCTGTAAATCCAGTACTTGTATTCTCTAACTAGAAGTTTGCCGTTCTTCTTGGCTTTGAACTTCATAGTTACTGTCTTAAACATTCCGTTATCGCCATCCCAGTTGTCGTCATCCACTACTGGTGTGCCAGTGATTGTAGTTCCGTCAAAGGATAGACCCTTAGGAAGCCCTTCGATCGAAGCTACCATCTCTGCATCCTTGTCGAGGCTTGTAACTGTAGCTGGCTTAATAGGAACACCCTGTGTCCACTTAGGTCTGCCTGGCTCATCTAGTACTGTCTCGATTACCTTGCTGTCTACCTTAACCTCTGGGAGCGTCTCCTCCGCATCTGCTGCTGGAGTCTTCACGTTAACCATAACGATTGCCTTGCTCTTCTTGTCGATTCCATCAACTGAGAACTCGAGTACCGCCTTGGTCATCCCCTTCTTTGACAGGTCAGGCTTCTGCACTAGCTTAACCTTCACAGAACCGTCCGCTGGGATGTTGCTGAACTTAGCCTTGTAGTCTTCGAGGGTAGGTGCTTTTCCATCTACGTCGATAGGTTTTGTATTAACCCTCTGCGGTGTAAATGCTGTTCCGCCATCCTCGTCATCATCCGCGATTCCGTCGTGGTCTTTATCTCTGTAAATCCAGTACTTGTATTCTCTAACTAGAAGTTTGCCGTTCTTCTTGGCTTTGAACTTCATAGTTACTGTCTTAAACATTCCGTTATCGCCATCCCAGTTGTCGTCATCCACTACTGGTGTGCCAGTGATTGTAGTTCCATCAAAGGATAGACCCTTAGGAAGCCCTTCGATCGAAGCTACCATCTCTGCATCCTTGTCGAGGCTTGTAACTGTAGCTGGCTTAATAGGAACACCCTGTGTCCACTTAGGTCTACCTGGCTCGTCGAGTACAGTCTCAATAACCTTGCTGTCTACACTAACCTCTGGAAGATTCTCAGTAGGCTCAGTAGTTCCTGGAGTTACTGGGTTTTCAGTATTTCCACTATTATTCTCTACGAGCTGCTTATCTGCTTCTGTACCAGATAGCTTGAACGTTACGAACAGTGCCTGCGGTGCATTAGGATTCTCATCCTTAACCACTGTGTATCTTACCTTTTTGCTGACAGGTGTCTGATCCGCTGTGTACTCGTAGCGGTGACCTTCCTTGGATACTAGGCGAACCTTTACATTCTCAAACTCAAACGAAGTAGGTGCTTCGATAACCTGCTGATCATCGATCTTGTTGCTATCTATAGAGTCCTTATTTAAGGTATCAGCCTTATACCACTTTGATCCGTCCTTGCTGTACTCGAGTCCAACGATGTAGTCCTTGCTATAGCGACCAACGAGGATTCTGAAGTTATCGTATGAGAGCGACTGTTTATGAATAACCTTTGCCTTGATGACCTTCTTATCACCGTAAGCCTTGAGGTCGCTACCGTTCTCGATTGCATTTCCGTCCTCATCTGTAATGCTGAGTCCGTTTGCCTCAAAATCATTCCATGCTACTTCCGATTCTGTTCCGTCTCGCTTAACGACCTTAACCTTGAGATTCGAGAAGTCGACTGGGCTACCAGTGTTTACCTCTACCGCTTTCGACTTAGGCGATACGATTGAAATCTCCTTAATCCCAGAGTTAGTCTTGTAATCGTTTGCTGATTTGTTGCTAGCTTCCTTGGTAGCAGCCGAAATTCCGCTCGCACTAATCGTTGCGCCACTCACGCTATCGAACATCTTCTTGCCTTCATAGCGGTCATTCATGTAAGCCTTTACAGCACGCGACATGAGTGTTAGGTCTGACACGGTGTTATTTCCCGATAGACCACTTAGCATGCCGACATACTTATCGCCAAGGAGCTCCTTGACCTTGGCTTTAGGATCAGTGCTCTTCCTTATAGCTTCAAAGTACTCACGGTATAAGCCTAGTTTAGCGATATTCCAGCGACCTTCCTTACCCTGCAGGAACGGTATCACGTTCTCCGCCTGGCTCCTAAAGGTCCCATGTCATCGCGGTAATCGTCACCTACACCGACCCTTAGAGACGATATCTCGCCATCCTTTACCGTTATATAGGTCTTGATTCCACCTGGATTGAGGTATCCGATACCGATTCCAGTATAGTCTCCATCCTTTAGCTTATCTCCTGGATAATGCTTGCGGAGTGCTGCATCTACATATGCTGGATCTCCTGTCTCAGGGTTAACCGCTGGAGATACATTGTCCTCGCTTGGTTTATTGTCCGGCGTAGCAGGTGTGTTTGTGCTACTGCTGGTGTTAGTAACACTAGTCTTGCCTGCACCTGAAAGTGCATTTCTTACGGCATCGATAATGCCGCGACTTGAGTATGTAGCACCAGAAACGGTATCTACGCTCTTGCCTGGGCTTCCGAGCAATCTACCGATAACTGCCTTTGCACGGTTAAAGAATGGGGCATCATCACTATTTGAAAGTATTTCAACATTAGTAATGTTACCGCCAGAAACTGTTACGCGAACTCTTATTGGACCATTGTAGCCCTGACCCGAACCAGTGTACACACCGTCGTTCAGGTTAGCACTTCCGATTGAAAAAGTTCCAGCTGCATTTCCTTTTCTTCCCTTCGCAGATCTAGCATCTTTCTTGACTGGCGTTACCTTCGCCTTTTGCTTTGATCCCGCTTTGCTTAGAGCATCAGCAACCGCCTTCTTGATCGCATTCGAAGAGATAGTCGCTCCTGAAACCGAATCGACATTCACATTACCACTGCTCAGTATCTTTCCTATGACAGCTTTCGCCCTGTTAAAATACTCCGGCGTTTCTGTCTGAGATACAACCTTGATATCTGTCAGCTTTCCACCCTTAACGGTGATGCGAACAGTAAGGGGTCCACCGTAACCGGTTGCAGTACCCTCGTATTCTCCATCCTTAAGACCTTCAGTGGAAACCTCTGAACCAATTGCCTGAGCTTCCTTGGCAGCCTTTTCTTTGGCAGCGTTGTTCTTCTCTACGACCGTAACAGCCGAATAAGCCATAGCGGCGGTAACAGCCACGGCTACGACAAAGGACAGCACTCCCTTGAAACCAGTTGTCTTCATCTTTCCTCCTATTAATGAGTGTGAAAATTTTTAATAAGTTAGATATATTTTACAAAAAGTTAGTTAAATTGAACTAATGTATATTGTATTTTAATGCAATTTGCACAAATATGCAATATTTTTTTGAACCAATAATTTTACTTATTTAAGGATATTTATAGGGTTTTAGGACAAAATAATAAAGTAAGCAATTAAAGGGACGAGCCGTTGGCTCGCCCCTTTAACAGTGTGTATCTGAAAGAATGATAATAGCAAATTAATTACATATCGCCATTGATGAAATATCCATACATGACTACTCTATCAAAGGCAATCTTCTGCCACTCTTCCTTGATAGAATCCCTATCTGTAAGGAAGAAGCCTGGCTCCATAAAGCGAATAATTATAAATTCAGAGTTCTTCTGATCCCAGTTATTACCCCTGCTGAAATCTATTCCTTTACCTGTATTCTTAGTAACTATCGCCTCTAGAAGTGGAGCAGTGACGGAATTGATTGGTACAACCATGTCCGCCTTATCGAACAATCCCTTCTTGGTCTCGCTAGTGTATATGCCGAAAGTTCCTATTGCACTAACTGCACATACAACTCGCTTAATATCATTGATATCTATCTCGTGCTTAGCACCGATAATCTTGTTACCACGGAGCTTTATCTGCTTCTCCCTGAGAGATGTGCCAAGTGTGAGGTCTAACTCACCGATGTTATTAGGAAAGTCCTTGGTGAGCTTGTGTGCAGCAAAGGCAGTAAGAAGAGTCTTAGTCTCTTTGATATTATGAGTCTCATAGCCATAATCCTCATCCAAGGTTATATCTATCATCTTCTGCTTAGGATCTACACTAACCAGATTAATGTTGTAGCTACCGTTGGAACTGAAATAGTTCGTCGTGATAATGGTCAGTATATCGTCGAAACTAACGTTCAGCACACCCTTCTTCTTATGCGTGTAGGTGAAGCCGTCACTACGAATCTCTAATGTGTACTTAGGCTTTTCGAAAGTCACAATATCGGTATCAAATATGCTAATCATAAGTTCTCCTTATTCCTTCTCAGCTTGCCGCTATACTAGCTATTAGCTACGAGAAGTTTGCTGCTTGATATTATTTATTGTTCTCATGTAGGTAGTATAACCTTATTTTTATGCTTTGTCTCTATGTTTTCAAAAATAGTGTATATTAGGTCAAAAATTGTGCAAATTTTTCCGTTTTTTGGTACTTTTTTGCCTTGCGTTATTCGCATCCAGGTGATTTTAGGGCGCATTTTGAGCGTTCTGGCATGTTAATCATCGCTATCGATGTGATAACCAGCACGATACCAACAACCCTCCATGGGCCGAGTGCCTCCCCGAATAGCAGTGTGCCAAATAGCGTCGCTGCGACATTTTCCACCGAAGACAGTATCGGTGCGTACGACACGTGCTTAAGCCTCGTTATCGCGAAGCCGTACATGAAGTATGGGAGGGCAACAGACGTCGAGCCATTGATTATACTTATCAGCGCCAGCTTTCCGTCTGCATGAAATTCACCAATGCCAACTATGGATCCGTATATCAAAAGAGCGATGAGCCCAAATACCATCGTATAGAATGTCATCGCTGTCGTATCTTCCGACTGTCCGCCAAGTCTACTTGTAATCGCTAGACTTGCAAAGCAGAATCCGCATATAAGTCCCATGAATATGCCATAAAGAGACAGCTTTTCGAGGTCGAACACTCCCCCTGTCGCCGTGAATGTAACTCCCATGATGGTCACGCACATGGCGAGGACTTTTCTCAGGGTAGGCTTTTCTTTAAATATAAAGTACGACATAATCGCCACGATTATCGGGGATGTGTATACGAGCACGACTGCGCTCGCCATGCCGAGTTTACCAATCGCTGTGAAGTATGCCACGTTGAACACGGCCTGTGTGATTACGCCCTGCACGCAGGCTATCTTGAAACCACGCCTACTGAGTTTGAAGCTCTTTCTCCCTTTCATGAGCATGAACGGGAGGATGACTAGCATCGCACATGATACTCTCAGGATTGACATCGTCACGGGTGGGATGCCGTACGCTCTATATAGATGTGAATAAATTCCGGTTGTGCCCCAGAGGGTGCCGGAAAGCATGATGAAAATCGCTCCGTTTTTGATCATATTACTTCTCGCTCAGCTTAGCTATCGCCTGATCATACGAGATGCAGAGTGCCCCATCGAAGCTGAACTTCTTCCAGAGCGATACGTTGTTCTCCTCTCTATAGGTGCTGAAGATGATGGCCTTATCAAACTGTGCGGATAAATTTGTAAAAGATTTGGCTCCTTGTGCACCTGACACGGTTTTGCCGTTTCTCTTATATATATCCACGGTATTTCCCGAATCACCTTGTCCAACTAGGTCAGATATAGTCTCAACCAGCTCAAGCTTTGAATTCTTCATCACATACTTGTGGACATTATACTGCATGTAATCATCGCCGTTCGAATAGTAAATGTATAGGGTATTTGCATCCTTGCCCTTATACACGACATAAGAAGTACCCGCAGCAGCTTGTTGATCCGCGAATTTGCCACTATATGCACCTTCATTAAAGCCATCGTAGCTGAGTTCCACTGCTTCTTGGCCATTAAATGTATAGATATGCATCTGTGCATCGAATTCATTATTCGCGGTGAAGAAAAACAGCTCTGGTACATTGTCACCGTCTATATCGCACAGTGCAATAGGCCTATCTATACCTCTAGCATTATATGTATCCTTACCTGGAACTGTCTGCCACGAGTAGGCTTTTATCGCGGTAGCATTCTGCTCGATGATAGTCTTATACGCGCTATACGCAGCTTTCCTTTTCTTCGCTTGCTTTTCAGTGACTTTTTTTGGCTTTGGCGGCTTCTTCTCCTCTTTCTTAGGCACCTTCTTGCTGCAGCCTGCGATAGATAAGATGAGCAATGCGGATAGTAAAATCGCAATCGCTGATCTTAGCTTCATCTTGGTATTCATGGTTTTCCTCCTTTGGTGCTCACTCTGTTATGTACAAATCGTATGCAACTTCTAGCGAATATCACTAGTATCTTTAAGTAGTTAATGTTCTATCTTCTGTAATCTCTATGTCTATTACAGAGTATTATACTAGAATTACGGGATAAAGTGAAACTATGCGGATTGTCGTGTATATATGCATGCGAAGAGTTATTTGCACTAGATGGTTGAAAATGAATGATAATGGGTTTACTCTATAGTCAGAAAATATTGGATACATACCTAGTGGTATGGGTCAGGAGGTTAAGATGCTATTAGTCGGAGTAAGAGCGGATGGAAACTGGTTATTGTCACAGTGGAATCTTACGTATGCTACAGGCTGGGAGGGCATTTGCAAGGCTGCTGCTAAGATGTACGATTACTATGATAGCAAGGAGATGCCAGTTGAGATATTAGCGGATGATCATATAACAGGTACTCATTCGAAGGATGAAATCATGAATATAGAGGAGGCTGGCCATCTAACAGTTAGGGGATTTTCGACGGTGTTCAAGCTGCCGCTGATGATTACTTTTTATAACCAGTCTAAGATTGTGTATGTAAATATCGCGCAGGCTACTGAGGAATTTGCATATGCTGATTATGAGAAGTTTAATAAGTCGCTCTGTCAGTATCTCGATAGTGTTGAGCTGGCGATGTGCGAGTAAGTTTGGATATGCACAGAACTATATAGGGTAAGGAAAAAATCAGGCGTGGCCTGATTTTTTTGTGGCTTTGAGAAATTGTGATAGTTCTGATAATATGTGTGCTTTATTTCAAAAAAGTAACGGTTTTTGAAATAAGAGCTTTATTATCAACTGATTATTTCAAAAATGACCTGTTTTCTGAAATAAACTGTTTCATTAAACCAGTAAGAGCTGAGGCTTGACTTACTCCTAGTGCATCACAAGTTTCTTTGAATTCCTCAACTAATTCCTTTTTTAACTTGTATGACTTATTGATTGGTCCTGCTTTCTTTTGATACTTTTCTGTTGCTTTTGTCTGAGCGTTAGGGTTCCTTTTGGCATAATTGCGACTCCTTTTCTGATTGTTTCTTTGAATTCTCAATAGCTACGAATGGACAGATAGTGATGATAAGACAACAATGTGGTTGATATGCTAGTTTACAAGGTTCTCAAACTAATAACAAGGCATCGCTGATATACTCATGCTTTATTTACTTTACTGATTTACATGGTTCTCAAACCATACCATAAGATAGCCCTAAGTGCATCTGCTTAGTTACTTTACTGATTTTCAAGGTTCTCAAACTTCATTAATTCTCTTGATGATTCGTTTTTCGCTTAGTTACTTTACTGATTTACAAGGTTCTCAAACTGATAGGCTGCTATTAGCTTGCTAACTATCGCTTAGTTACTTTACTGATTTACAAGGTTCTCAAACGACATCTGCCTGATGAGTTCCTCCGTCTCGGCTTAGTTACTTTACTGATTTACAAGGTTCTCAAACTGGCTAAACGGTTTAAATCTAAAAACCTGCGCTTAGTTACTTTACTGATTTACAAGGTTCTCAAACTGTAGAAGCTATGAGTAATGATGTGTTAAGGCTTAGTTACTTTACTGATTTACAAGGTTCTCAAACATCAACACATTAGAATAAAAAAAGTTTTTTTTATGCTTAGTTACTTTACTGATTTACAAGGTTCTCAAACAGCAGTCTGAGCCTTAATGAGCTCTATGCGCTTAGTTACTTTACTGATTTACAAGGTTCTCAAACGTGATAAGTTCGATGTGAACATGAATTTACGCTTAGTTACTTTACTGATTTACAAGGTTCTCAAACTATCACTAGGTATCCCAGTATACTTTGAGGCTTAGTTACTTTACTGATTTACAAGGTTCTCAAACCGTTCCGCTTTATGGAAACTAAATACTGGAGCTTAGTTACTTTACTGATTTACAAGGTTCTCAAACCAACTTCTTCTCCGTCATACCTCCAAAATGGCTTAGTTACTTTACTGATTTACAAGGTTCTCAAACCTCAAATTTTGGTTATCACAGAACCCTAAGCATACTGGCATATGTGTAAATCAGTACTCTATTATACATTGTGATTGGTCGATTACATGTATTCTCTCACATGATTTTTTAGTTATCTCATGTGACTCGATCATTATTAATTGCATCTTTTGGTAAAAGGCTTCTTTGTATAATAACTGAATTTCATCATCATCGAGAAAATCATTTAGGTTTACAAAGATGATACACTTTAGCTTAAGGATTTTAGATTCTAATTTTATGTAATCTGTTACCTTTTCAAGTAGGCTTAGCTGCTTTTTCTTGAAAGGTGATATCACATATCTTAATTATATCTTTTATGTCCTTAATACAATCAAAAGATATATCATATGGCAAATCCAGAATAGCTTGATCGAGTAGGTTTAAAAATATCCGTGTTTATCTCTTGAAATTTATCGAAGTAATTGTCGCAGATGCTTGCTTCTATATCTTTTAGAGCACTCCCCAATATTTTCTTGCTGTTCAAACTAATTATAAATGGAGAGGTTATAAGTTCATACTTAGCACTTGGAATATCTTCACCATCATTCTCTATTAATAGTATTTTGATATCTGATTTTGCATCATTAATAGTATTTAATATGACATCAGTCATCACTCGTGGATTCTCTATAACAAATATATCTACGATATTTTCTTCAAGCTCCACTACTAGGTTAAATGATTTGATTACAAGTTTCAAAGTATCACCAACGTTTCATCTGAGTCAATAGTTTCAGACTCACTTTCTCCCACTACAAACTCTATCTTAGAGTATTGCTTCTCTGTGATTTTGAGTATCTGTACCAACCCTCTAGGAGGTTTGAATTTCTTAACATTCGCCACGATGCTTTCAGCCATTGTTGAATTAACCGCAAGCTTACAATAAATGGATTCTTGCATCATTAAGAATCCTGCCTTTATAAGGTTTCTTCGAAATCTGCCATACTCAGACCTATCTTCTGCAGTTTCCACAGGCAAATCAAATAGCACGATAATCCGCATATATCTATATCCCATATTGATAAAATCTCAGATCTGATATATCCCTATTCTCAATTGCGTCAAATACGCTCTTGCAATAGATTTTTATAGCGTTTGTTACTGTCTCTTGTCTGTAATTAATACTTACAACTTCATTAAGAATATCTATCATGATTCTTTTTTCTTCTTTGTCAAACACTTCTAGCTTAAGACTTTTAACCTTCCTATCTACGATGACTCTAAAAGGCTCCATTAAGTCTGATGCTAGATTAAAAGGGTTAAACATATTGTCATGGAACAAGCCAAGCTGAGTTAGATATCCATTTGCCACAATATGCCTCGTAAATGAAGAAAGTATCAGCGCATAACCATAGTTTAATGCAGCATTGATTGGAATATCAGATCCACGAGTAAAATCAAGTCCAAACAAAGCATTAAAATAAACTTTGGCTGCATGCCCTTCTCTATTTGTCTTATCTGCAAATTCTACTTGACAAATGTATGATTCTAATAGACCAGCCTCGGGGAGTCTCAAATCTTGCAGGTGTAATTTCTGCTGACTTATTTTCTCTTTAATAATTTCAGTCCAGATTTCACCCTTGATACTATCATCCCATTTCACTTGACTTCTAATCTTTGCACTAGAATCATGTGAACCATAGTAAGGTATTAGCTCAGATGAAGGGTTTCTTTTCTCATCGCAAAATATTACTTTACCTTTTGCTTAATTAGTTCCGCAAGAAGCGAGGCGGTTATAGAAACAGCAGTTGTTTCTATAACCAAAGTGTGAATTTCACTTATATAAATCTTGTGAATCTTCTCTTGCCTCACAACCATATAACCAAGCTGATAATCAAGCTTAGAGCTTTGTGATATTACTACAGTACGCCAGCTCATATCTTTAGAAGATCAATTTCTTTAACATATATTCCTGTGCATGAGAAAAAATGTAATTTAGCTTCATTACAATTTGAGATTTTACGCCCTGCTCTACACATTCCTACATTAGACTTACCACCAATTAAAGTTAAATCCACGGATTGTTTACTGCCGTATATATTGTTAATGACATCTATTAATATGGTTACTTGTTTATTAATATCTAAAGTTTTAAATTTATCTCTGCCTTCATTAATAGTCTCATAAGTACTGCATTTTCTATTCTGGAATATTTCTTTCTCCATCTTATCAAGAATTATATCAATAAGCTCTGCGTTTTTTTGTTGGGTTATAACCCTGTTACCAAGCTTATCTATTTCTGAATAATCATTTGTCTCTTTTGCTTTCTCTAATTTTTGAAAATACTTTACATAATCTTTTGATAATTTAACTTGTACAATTCCATTTATATACATCATATCTCCAGTGCTTCCACCAATAGTATATGTATGTCCATCTAGTACAAGTTCCGTCTTCTGTGGCACAAATTTAATAAGCACTTCAACAGTTTCAGCTGCCTGAATCATACCTTTTTCCAAGTATGATTCTTTTAGATATTCCTGAATTCTCTCAACAGTAAGTGTTCTGCTGCTTCCCAGATAGATTGGCAGTGTCTCAAATTTCCTAACTTCTTTGTTCTTTTCAGTGTATTTTACGAAGCAGTACCCCGATGTTCCAATAGCAGTTTTTCCGCCATATTTCTTAACGTCGTTAAGAGGAGTATTCTTTGATTTAAGTCCTGTATATACGATAGGCTTTGCTTTTGACTTAGGATAAATAGTTTCCTTAAAGTACTCACCTTTACCCTCTTCAGTCTTATATGTAACTAAAGGAGAATATTTTGCCATTGTTCGCTTGACTGTAGTAATAGTGTTATTACCTTCTTCTACACTCCATGCTACTTCGTTCTTATTCTGTACAGTATTTTCAAAGAACTTACTTAGATGATACTTATACTTCTTTTCCTCTTCTTTGCCCTTTGACTCTTTGATAAATCTTGCAGGATTTCCTTCAAACTTCACGTAATATGAATTGCCAACAACGATATTTAGGTATGCGTCGTTAGCATGGTGATAGCAGTTTAAGACTCTGGATTTTGGCAATTCAAACTTCTGCCTAAAGTCAGAAACTAGTCTTGCTTTAGAGAATACAATCTTTGTATTGTTATCAAATGCTTGCGAGAAGATTTTTGTTATAGCTTTAGTTGCTTGACTTGTCTCAACAAGCTGTCTATTTATAAACCCTGCTTTTTCATCATCTGAGAATGCATAACTATGTCTAGTAAGTCTTGCATATTTCTCGCTAGTGATGAACTTGCCATCCAGTAAGGCTTTCCATTTACCATGCATTTTTGCTTGGATTTCTTTAGTGATTGGCATGTCACTCTTACGAGCATTGAACTCTTTCTTTACAAGGACTAAATTATTATGAATACTATCGTCCTTTGTAAAGTGCTGAGGATAAATGTGATCCAAGTCATATAGGTTATCGTTCATCAGATTATCTAAATCAATCTTTTCTCCAGAGTACATACACATGCCTTGTTGCATATAATAGAGGAAGAGTTTTCTGCTCTTGAACGCAGACTCATCTCGATTCTCGATTTCTTTAATCCAGTCTTTAGCTTCTCCCTTTATGCTCTTATATAAATCTATGAGCTTCTGCTTTCTAGATGTAGTTCTTTTCTTCTCCCCATCTCCTCGTGTAACTTCGACAAATACTCGTTTTGGCGCATAACCAATTACAGATTGTAATTCATCTACAATCTTCATAGTCTGCCACACCATTCTTTTTACAGATGGCGATAGATACATATCCTCAAGATCTTCGATCTTCCAGCTAGAAAGAGGTTTGATCGTATCATTCATCATTCCATTCAGCTGGCTAGTAAATGTATAGTTGTCACTGAGGAGTTCCATTAGATTTTCTTGTTTATTCCACATGAAGCCAATGACACTATCTATCTCACCATTTACTTTCGAAGTTCCTTGCAGCTCGAGGAATTTTTTTAGACAGATTCCCCCATCCTTCGAATTTAAAACCTAATATTTTATTTAGCTGTTTCTTATTGAATGTATTAGGGTACTTGCCTTCGATTTTTTTCTCGGATGATTTTTCTGTCACCATTGTATATAGTGCTCCAGTAGATGATGTCCTCTATTATGTCCTTATTGGATTGCTTAAACACATCATCGCCAAATATAGCCCTAAACTTACCAAGCGATGCGAGTTTTGTTGTGCATGTTTCATCAGATAATCCTGTAATTTCAACATCATCGCGAGCATCATTGTGTTTAACTAAATATTCTTTTATTTTATCCCTTGATACCTTATTACTAGTAGCGAACAAGTCATTATATATGCCTTGCTTAGCTTTAACACTGATTCTTTCGTTATCTATCTTAATGTTGTTAATTTCATTAAGAACCATGAATTTTTCATACGCTAAGGAATGCTTAGGTAGTGTATACTCATCGGACATATACGAGCATTTTCTAAGCATGCGCTTTATAAATTCTGCTGCGGATGCTGTTTTATCTATGTATTTGTCAAAGTTCCAAGGCATAATTTTAACACCTGGTTTTAGCCCCTCTTCAGTTCTAACTGCCCAGTTGTTATAGCCTTTTTACTCCATTAAACTCTCTACCTAGCGGTCCTACATAATATGGAATCTGAAATTCAAATAACTGAATGATTTTATCCTTAACGGACAAGCCATCTTCATCTATATCTTGAAGGAACTTTAGATATATCTCTGCATTGGAAAGTATACGTTTAAGCTCTATTGTGTGTACCTGGTTTGGAATTACCCCATTATTACTAGTTAGCTGTTTCTCTAGGAAGGAATCTTTCTCAATCTTATCCAGAATTCTAACTTTTAACACATTATTCTCAGGCACTGAGTTATTGAGCACCTTTTTTACAAGCTTATATAGTTCTTCCTTTGCTGTTCCAGAATTAGCACTAGTTGTCCCCAGTCTTCTAATTTTGTTACCGTGACTGTTCATACTTCCAACGTAAGCACTATATGAGCCGACATCCATTGTCCTGAATATCTTTTCATAAGCATACTTGTCATACTCAGCGAGTAGTGATTTTAGGTCTTGCAAATCCTGTTTGTGACGCTCATACATCTCAACTCTAGAATCTGATAGATACTTGTTATTTCCAAGTATCGATGATAATAGGCAAATCTCATATACGCTCTTAGCCTTTAGAATAACATCAAAATACTCATCTTCCAGAACTTCTTGAATCTTATCTAAATTCTCTTCGAGATTCGAATCGGTAAAGCTAGTTGACACTTTGAGGCCTTCTGGTTCAACCGAAGGATTTTCAATGTTTGATAAAATTTCTTTTACAGTAACCTTTAGTCCACACACTAACTTAAGCACAGCACAAATATGTTTCTCACTTTTAGGCACGTCCAGTAAATCTCTGAGCGCATCAAATTTAGAGGACCTTGTCTTACCTCTATCTCCTATTATCTGTTAATCTCTGTATACTTTGTCGTATCGAGTAAGGCCGATATATTGTTAATTTCTTTGTTGTTGCTTAACTGGGAAGTTTCAAATGCATCTATTAGCTCTCTCCATGCACTATCGAAATTATTATCTCTGTCGTCATCCGAGGACATATTGGTATTTAGAAAATGACCCCTGTGCGAGAACATATTTAGAATAGCAAGGTAAACTAGTCTCACGTCGAACTCTCTGTCTTCGTGAAGTAACGCTTTTCTGAGGTGGAATATTGTTGGATATTCATTATAGTAATCGAAATCTATATAGCCACCATCATTGAACAAAGCATTCATCTGCTTGTTAGAATCTGACCTATCCTCATATTGCAGAAAGCTCTCGTCAAGGCGCTGGAAGAAACCTGGATCAACAGCATCAATCGCATCTGAAAAGAACAACTTGAGCATTGCTTTTCTGGCTTTTTCTCTTTCAATTCTACGACGCTGTACTCTCTTAGTTCTACGATTCACCGCTGGCTGAGCTTCTGTAAATAGGCGTACACCCCACAGGTCCTTGCCCTTTGCACGCATGAGGTTGTATTCTGTATCGGTAACTGCCCATCCTACAGAGTTAGTTCCCATGTCCAAGCCGATGTAGTATTCCTTTTTGTTATCCATAAGTTTCACCTTTCTAAAAAATTTTATATTAGCTCTTGACCTCAAAAGAAATTGTGATAATATATAGGTGATTTACAAGGTGAGTTCAAATAAGGATTTATCCGTATCTGATTGCCTCCATTGGGAGCATTTTTTTCTTGTAAATACTAGTCGCTTATGCGACTATTTTTTTTATGCGATTTTTTCAAAAAAATAATGCGCTATTTCAGTAAATATGTGCGTTTGACGTTACATTTACTAAAATAGCAACATTAGTCCGCAAGGAAAGTATAGCATCTGCTATACTCACTTGCATTAAAAATATAAACAATTTTATTTGTATTTTTTTGAGGTGCAAAATTTTTGGTTTATTTTAGAAAAAGCTATGGGATTAAACCCACAGTGTTTTGTATTTATTTTGCTCGTTTAATCGGTTTTACAAAGTCTATTTCAAATGTCATTATTCATATTCTCCGTTTAAGTATGCCAAAACAATTTTTTTCCATATTTAAACTAAACTCCTCCCAAGATGCAAGCGGAGTAAATGTACTATGTTCCTCGTCAATAGCACAAATCAGTTGTTTTTTTTAGGTTGCCAAACGATATCCACAGCGCTGTAATTGTCTACTTCCGCGACCAATGACAGCACTTTTTTTTCTTTTTCCATTTCTTTTTCTACAGTATCGAGATAAGGGTAAAAAGCGAATAAACTTACAATACTTGTCATTGGTAAATTTTTATCGTGAGTTTGTCGTCTTTAAGAAAAATCGACCAGACTATTCGGCAAGTTATACTTTTTGTAGTTCTGTATTCTTACTACCTATATTATGTAAATCTTCTGATTCGTATTTTGCTAAAAACTCTATTATTTCTCTGTTACCATTCTTAACAGCAAGAGAATAGGGTCTTTCTCCGCACTTATTTTTGATATTTGTGTCCGCTCCATGCTCGACAAGCAAACGAACAATTTCAAAGTTACTGCATCTCACAGCTTCCAATATTGGTGTACTTGTATCGTTAAATACCGAGTCCGCTTTGTGATAATTTACATCGGCGCCCTTTTCTAGGAAAAATCTCACTGTTTCAATATCATTATTAAAAGCTGAATATCTTAACATAAGACCGCCATATTTAGAGATGGTGATACCAAGACTTTCTAAAGCGTCTATATTCTCAGCCGTATGATCTCCCCAAAAAGCTGTTTTTAAAAGCTCAGCTTTTTTATCTTCGTCCAAACTTTCCAAATCATTTTGAAACATCCGCACTGTTTCGGCATCACAACATCTTACCGCAATTTCAATCGGCCTCGGGTGGAATTTCCCTTTATGTGATGCATTGTTATCAAATAAATATTTGATTATATCTTTTTTTGTTTAAGTACAGTGCTACTTCAAGCGGAGTAAAAAGGCTCGGGATATGCTCCATTTATTTTTAATAATCTTATTGAGTCTTTTTCCCAAGTAATTTTTTTCAATGCTTCTAAATCGTTGTTATAAATTGCTATTATTTCCAAGTCCAACTGAGATGCATCAAAAGTTCCAAAATGTGCAATTTTATACGTATCCATAATCCCTCACTTGAGCTTTAATATAATATTTGTATTTGAAGTTTACTCCAAGGTTTGCTTTTATTCCTCTACAGCTACTTATATATCATCCACTATTACCTAAAAGCCTCCCACCAAAATGATGGAAGGCTTCTGTAAGCATATTTCGAATGAGCTAGATAAATTGGAATTATTCTATTCATCCATAGCGCTGTAAAGTTTGTCCATAATTTCAGAAAGATCAGTTGGAATTCCTTCATCCCAACCTGGATTTTCAAGAATTTCACCTTCTAATGCCTTAAACATTACATCAGGTATCTTTACTTTTGCTTTACTTTCGTCGTATTCTTTTGTCCAATCATATCCATCAGAATATAAATCGTTAGCAGGATTAAATGCGTAAATGTGTTCATTATAGAAATCCGAAAGATAGTTTTTCTCAATGGTACTTATGATGTCATAATCTTCTAAAGCCCATGAATAGTTTTCTTCGCACTCTTTTCTATCTGCACAGTTCTCTTTTAAAAAACTAGGTGTCATGTACCAGTACAAATAAAGGATTGTACCTTTGTCAGTATCCGGCTGCTCAACAATCCATTGGATTACTTTTTTAGAATTATCAAAGTTCCAACTTATTGCTAATAGTTGTCTTTCTTTCGGAGTATTTTTCTTAAGAAAATCAATAATAAGCTCTGTACTTAATTCCTCAAATTCATCTTCATCAATTATAACTTCATCCCATTCAAAATTGTCATTCAGAATATCACTTATCGTTAGCATGCTGTACCTCCTAAAAGTCTTTTTCTATATCCCTACTTTTCCACCAAAAATGCTGGAAGGCCTCTGTGAACATTTTTTTCGTAAGACCATAAAACCAGACCCTAAAAAAACTTTGATGACCTATTTTATTATATTAAAGTCATATGCTTTGTCTTTTATACTGTTCGATAATTTAAACGGAACTGGGATTTATCTCTCACTGTAAATAGGTAGTTCTTTACACTCTGTTTCCACTTTCATCAAATGTATTCTTTAAAAGATTTTTCAGTAGATATAATAATTACAACAAAACTTATCATTTGAATTATTGTAATACCAAGCCCTATCCAGCCTATCCTATCCACTGACATATTAATAATTCTAGGCATAATTGCAATTGCCAATATTAACGAAGGAAAAAACATATATAGCGATATTTTTGCACAATGTTTTTGCGCAAAATCCCATGTATCTTGATTTTTTTCATAGACTGCTTCGTTCTATATCCACTTGCATTATGAATCGTTTTGAGCTTCGGGCATAAATACCATGTTAATAATAACGTAGCAGGTATTAATAATGTGATGATGAACATAAATATCCAAAATCCCATATTTTACAACTCCTCCACAACTTCAACTATAACATTATCTATTTTCCACAAAAGCCAAAATGATGGAATGTTTTTCATTTGTTAAGTGCATATTTAATCAATTATGTTTAATTAGTGTATGCTCAACAATTCGTTGTTAGAAAGTTGGCTCTAAACTGAGTCCAACATTCGCACCTTGAAAAAACGATAACAAAAATCGCATAAAGGAAAGTCTTGTGAGACGATCCACATTCATTGCAATTATCGAAAGTACGATTGAGCTTCTGGTAGTGTTCTCAGTCTCATGGTGATCAGCCCCAGTCCGAAAGATCTTTTCGCCAGGCTGAAGTCTCTTTCAACCTCAATCCTGTCAACGACGTCGACGTATTCAGTCTTTTTGTCGACGGATGAATCTTTCTTAGGTCTGCCAAGTACCAGCCCTGAAAGTCTTATCCCATGAAGCTTACAGAATGCGAGATTCTTGCGATTCCTGTATATCTTGTCTGCGAGTATCCTCTTCGGATAACTGCCATTGCGCTTGCAATATTGCTATGTGGCGCTTATGAGGACATCACTCTCATTGTATGGATCGAATGACAGCTTTTCTACCCTTGCAAAACCGTTCTCAATGCTTAGATTGAGCTTTGCACCGAATTCAGTAGGAGCTTTGACATTTCCTCTAACGATTGGTCTGATGTACGGCTGACTGATGCTTACGATTCTGTCGGGCACTGTATGAGTTTTATTGCAATACATGTAGACATGCTGCTCATAGACCTTTCGGATTACATTGATTCGCTCAAGCTGCCCGGCATCGAACCCAATACCCTGTGCGAGATACTCGTCAATGTATCTGAGGTCTCTACGTACATACTGAAGCTGTTTCTTGATCGCTTTTCGGATCCGTTTGCCGATGCGCTTCCTGCATTTTGCAAGTGCAAGATAGTCTGCCCTGGCATTTTGACGATACATTCTTGGTTTCTTCAGGTTGTATGCGTAACTGATCTCATCGATAATGCCTTCGAGACCTTCACGACCTTTGTTCAGAAGATTGATGTCCTGTGGATACTCAATATTTTGAGGTGCGCATGTCGCGTCAAGGATCAGTGTGCCGGAATTGCCTTTTTCTGAATCCTAATCTTCGTTTCCTCCTTCATGAAATCCGCTTGGATCATCATCGTCGGGAGCGTTATACTCGAGGATCATGTCATTGATGTCACCAAAGGATCTCTTCCGTAAGCCTTTTCCTGAACTCTACAAGCAATGATGGCACGAATGGTGGCTCCATCTGATAACTCGGTAATCTAATGAAGTACTGGAAATACGGATTCTCAACGAGCTGCCCAACCAATTCGCGATTGGAACAACCGATTTGCTTCTGGATGATCAGTGAGCCAAGTGCCATTCGCAATGGTTTTGTGGGAACTCCCCTATTACTTGGAAGCAGTTCGGCATAGCGTTCTTCGATCGCGTTCCATGGAACGGTTTCAGCTTTCTTTATCCAGCGATTCTCGGGGTTCAACTGCAACCCCAGAGGCTGATTGAAATTCGGGAATACGAGTTGTTTGTTGCGATTTTTCTTGTACATGGCTCTATCCGTCGATTACAGGTGCACGGTTTTTAACCGTTCTCAGAGAAATTCCTTGCACTTACATTATACCTCATATGAGCCTTAACTTCAGTAATTTCAATGTATTGAGTTGTATTTAACGATGTATTAGAGCGCGTGAGCACTCACTATTTATACTGCAACTATTACTCTAATATCTCCAACAATGAACTTACTTTTTATCTATAATTTTATCTATTGATATAGCCATTCTTTGAGTGTTTTTCAATATAAGTCGATAAATCTTCTACACAAAAAGCGTATTGCTTGATTCATAGTTCTCTCAATGCCTATATTATCATTCATAGTTTGTTTTAGTTCTTCTACAGATTCATTACTTTCGTATATCGATTTTTGCATTTCTAATAACGAAGTTAAAAAAATTCTATTAAAGATTTTTTTATTGTCTTCATGTGTAGCAAAGTTATTTTCTAGCAAGCCCAACGTATTTATTTCTATTTTATCCCACAACTCTTCCATGGTTTTGTTATGTGTTTGTAATTTATTCGCAAAATCATCAATAAATTTTGCGGCTTTCCTTGCTTCTTTACGTACAAAGGAACTGGTACTGTTTCCTCCATTTTGATTAACACGTTCAATTTCTTTTCCCACTTTTAGCAACACCTTCAGACATAGTTTCCATCTCAACTGTCATTTGCTGTATATCGGTTGAAAATGCATCTATATTTTCTTCAATATCGGCTATGAAATCTAAAAAAAGCCTTTATCTGTATCATCTTCTAGTTTCAATGGAGGATCCATAAAATATTTTTTTTCTTCAAGTTTATGCAATGACAAAAATCTTTAACAGGGTTGCTATAAGATACACTATCATTAACAGCACCTTCCATATTAACATTTAAATATTCAATTAACTCCGCAAATTTTTTTGAAGTGTACAGAATAATTTTTTTGCCCTATATTGTTTCAAATCAAATGGCAATGATGATAAATCATCTTTAGTAATGATAATTGTTTTTTTATTAAAAACTATGGGCAATTCCTAATTCATACATAACATTAGGGTTTAAATTTGATAAATCCGCAATTACAATGTCCGAGTTATATATTGGTGCAATTATATCACTCATGATATTTTTGTTGATTGCCTTCATCTCCTGCATTCGTAAATTCATAACCATCATGAAATTCATTTTTTTAACATCTCATACATTTCTAGAAATTCATCTTGAAATGGCATTATTACAAAAACTTTTTTTCTTATCATTCATAATAAACTTCTCCTAAATTATTTTAGATATATTTGTGAAACACAATCTTAGTTCGATTACTTTAAATAATCTAATAGTATTTCAACTAACTTATAAACCGTAGTTCCTGGATTATAATCTGATGGTTTACAACTTTTTTTATAATCTGCCATTCTCCTTTTTGCATGCTTTATGGCTACAGATGTTCCACCAAAACTATCTAAAAGTTCAAACAAGCATTCATTATTTTTTTCATACTTCCCGTTCCCTAAATAATTTTTTTCTAAACAAATCATTCAATTTTTCTTCCCATTCTTTTCTGTGCAAAGCTGAATCACTATAAGAAAAGTGTAAATAAAGCCAATACTCAAAGGCTTGGTTACTCCATGCTATATTATATCCCTTGCTTTCTCCTGCAATTATAGCCTCATCAAAATCATAGAAATCATCCTTATCGAAAACAACCCATATATTCTGATACATTATTTTTGCATTTTTTTAATTATCTTACTTGTATCTTCTAGCAACTTCATAGTTGAAGTTCCTTTACCGTGTATATCTATCTTTGGAGTTTCAACAACATCGACGATTCCACCAATATTTTTTTGAAATAAGCCTTTGTATCCCCAAAAAAATAATTTGGTTCTGTGCATTCTCCTCCGTTACAATTAAAAATGAATTGATTTTAGGATTTAAAAAATTCTTTTCTACGCTTTTTTTCTCCTATTTCTTTTCTTAAAAAAATATCATCAGTGCCCATCTAATCACCTGCTTTCATTTTGAAGTCTTTAAGAAATGGGATTCCTCCATAAACACCTGCTAAATAATCTTTTTTTCAAAAGAAGCATCAGCCCTAACCTTATAATCAGATAGTGCAATTAACTTTGAATAACCAAACTCATCTTTTTGCACAAACCAAATCTGATCTCTCCTGAAAAAAATTTCTTGTTTAATAAGGTTGTATCATGTGTCGTATAAATTAGTTGAGCTTGAGAATTTTCCGCATAAAAAGATCGATAATAAACTTTAATAGTAACGGATGCAGTTTATTATTTAATTCATCAACAAAAATCGATTTGTCGTTTAATAGTGCAATTTGCGCGAAAAATAAATAAAATAACACTTTTTATTGTCCCTTCTGATTCATTATAAAGATTCAAAGGATGCTTTTCTCCATCTCTTCCAATATGAAATGTAATAAATTTAATTTCATTTTTCTGTATCATCATACTCAATATCTTTAATACCTGTATCAATCGCTCCAAGGAACTCTAATAATTTAGTTTTATTGTTATCAATAACAGATGGTAAAAAGTCATCTAAAATTCGAGTATCTTCACCAAAAATTTGTAGGTACTACTAATGTATCCATAATACCTTCATACATTTTCTTAAATACTTCCGTTTTTAACTTGGGGAGTTTGCTTAAAAATGATAACGCTAACGTTTCTGATGGAATTTGATTTTTAAATACAGCACATTCACCTCTTACAGATGCGCCAAACGAAACCTCATCTTCAGTTCGTTCGAAAATTATTGTTCTTCGATTTGTTTCAAGCCTTACCCTATATAACCATTCTGCCAGGATAGATTCTCCATTGTATTCAAAACCATAAGTATATTCATCATTACCTAAAATTACAACAATCTGAAATTCAGAGCTTTCTTTATTATCATCAAATGAAAATGGAATATAAAACTGTTCAATAGCATTTGCTTGCCCCATATCATAATTGTTCATAGATTTCACAACAATTTCCTGAAAAAAATCTCATTGCATGATACAAATTAGACTTCCCACTTGCATTGGCACCATAAATAGCCGCAACTTTAAGAAAAATTATCTTTATATCCAATGTCAATTAAGTTGCTCATATGTTCTTTATACGCATTAATTGCTGTCATATCAAAAATCGTTTCTTCTTTAAAAAGACAAAACATTTCTAACCATAAATTGAACTAACATTTTGCACCTCCTTACTTTAAATAAATAATATCATATTTTTTTATTTTCTGTCAATTTTTGTGATTTTTTTCACATTTTAACCGTTATGAAATCTATTATTTATTTTTTTATGATTATCCTGTAATCAGATTCAATATTTCTTTAGCAAAGGTTATAATAATCCCGCCTGCCAGAGTTCAAAATCCGCTTGCTCTTTGCGACGGCTCATGTGATTTTAATGATAGCCCTACCTGCACAATTCCAAATCCAAGCAGTATCATTCCTATCGCACGAATTAAACCAAAGATAAAATTAGATAAGTTATTTACAACCTTAATAGGATCACCTGCCGCAAAAGCTTCTGCTGCTCCTGCAAAAAGAAAAATCATGCTGACTGCATACATGATAAATAACTTCCTTCCCTTTTTATTTAGTAGCAATCCATGTTTTTTCTCTTCTTTCCTTTTTCTATACATGTCATTTTCCATAAAAGATAAGTCTCATTTCATTTTCTATAATCATCATTCCATAAGTTCTGTTACATTCTCTTCCGAATACAAATCATAGGAAGTTGCAACCTGAGTTAAGGGAATGGCTTCTTTTGGTAGTTCATTTTGTTTTCTTTCCTCTTCCAAAGCTTGCCATTCTTCTTTACTCAGCAAGTTTTGGGGCTTTTTCTTTTTACGATTAACCGCCTCATCATAGCTTGAAAATTTCGGTGCTTTCACTGTATTCACCCTCCTTGTCCAATTTATCAGCCATATCCACCTGTTTATTGGTGAACATATGACTATACCTTTATGCTTTCATGCCCTGTTCTCGCTGCAATATCAACAAATGTAAAACCCATTTCTATAAGCAGCGATATATGGCTGTGTCTCAGTACATGAAGTTTGATTTTCTTAACTTTCGATTTTTTAATTCCTCGCTCCATTTCTTTATTGAAATAGGTTTTCATTTAGGAAAGATTTGTTCATCTTCCGAAAAATATTCAATTTTCAGGAAACGGTCTTTAAGTTCCCTGATTAAAAAATCAGGAAGCATAATTGTTCTTTTGCTTTTCGGCGTTTTCGGATCGGTAATAATTTCTTCTCCGTTAATTCTCTGTGCTGATTTACTTACCCTCATCGGCTTTTTATCAAAGTCGAAATCGGCTTTTGTTAATGCTCTCAATTCTCCCAATCGAATACCTGTCCAATATAGAATTTCAAAAGCAAAAAAATATCCTTATACTTAACAGCTTCTATAAACTGTAGGTATTCCTCTTTCGTCCAAAACTACACTTCCTCATTACTTCTTTGCTTTCCTATTCGCCTTGTTACCTTACACGGATTTTGTCTTAGTCCATAATACTTAACAGCATGGTTGAACATACAGCTTAGCTGTGCGTGAATTGACTTAAGATAAGTCGGCTTATATGCTTACCCTTCCGCATTTTCAATGTTTAAGAGTACGTTATACCACTTCTTTACTACCACAGGCTTAATCTCACTCATTTTCATACCGCTGAAAAACGGTAAAATCTTTGTCCTTATCATGTGTTCTTTTGTCATCAGGTATTAAGACGAATAGTCCCTATAACATCAGCTTTATAGAGTTCAAAGTAGTCCTCAAAAAGCATATTGAGTGATCCGGACATCTTTACAGTGAAATTTCTCTCATAGGCAACCGCTTCTTTCTTTGTTTCAAAGCCTCTTTTCAGCTTTGTCCGTCCCAGTCCTTGTAATAGAACGAAGCAAACCATTTTCCGCTTTTTTCATATTTATATGTACGCATTATTCTCCCTCCTTTGATTTATAGATTTGTTCCATAAAATATTTCTTATTGATTCTTCCCCTCAGGATAAGAAAGCCGTGTTCGGCAAGATGCTTATTCATATTACGAATGATTTTATAAGCCTGTTGCTGCGATATATTTAGTAAATCGGCAACTTCATTTGAAGTAAGAAATAATTTCTCCATCGTACTTTCCTCCTTTCTTTTCAGAAACTTATTTGTTTCTGTTTCTATTTTAGATTATAAGTAGCTTTTTGTTTCTGTCGTAAATTGCAATTTCAAATTGAACACCTAAATAAAAATCATGCTGCATAGATTTCGTCTAAAAATTCATCGAAAAGTTCATCAGGTGTTTGGTAGTCTAACACCTTTCTAGGTGTGTTATTCATCTCATCTGCGAACTCGAGGATTTGTTCCACTGAGTAAGTCTTAATTGACTTACCTTTAGGTACGTACTTCCTGAATATGCGGTTATGGCGCTCATTTTGAGGTCGTTCGTAAGAAGAATAAGCATGTGCGAAGTAAACTTCAGTCCCATACTGCTCTTGTTTTGAAAGCTCTGCAAACTCTGAACCGTTGTCGGAAGTAATCGTTTTAAACACAGTACTGAACTTGGCGCCAAAACACTTTCGGCGCTGAGACATAGCTTTCTCTACCGATTCACTTGTCTTGTTGGCAATCTTAATAGTAATGAATTTGCGAGTTAGCTTCTCAATAATTGTAAGCACTACAGCTTCTTTGCCTTTTCGTTTACCTAGAGCAGTATCGATTTCCCAGTGACCAATTTCACTCTTTTGGTTAGCAATTTCTGGGCGTTCATCGATGCTGCGACCAAGAACTCGCTTGTTACGACCACGATTAGTTTTAGTCTTGCGGCGACTTAATAGCTCTGGCACATCGAACAATGTTAAAGGCAAATGTCCTGAACTTAGGGCATTGAAAAGAGTTTTCGTGCATACCATCTCAGATTCAGGAAACATCTTGTGTCTCTTGGCATAACCGACACACGCATCTAAAGACCATTTAGTTGTTTTTGCTTGTTTTACAACCCAACGGATAAATTCGTTGTTAACGTCAATACGAATTTGACATCCAGAGTTCTTGCGGTTAGCTGCATATACAGATTGACCTCAAGCTAGAAGATATTCTGTTGGCCTGCCAATTTATCTAAAACCTTAATTTCGCATCTATCTTCATATCTAAGGTGTTGCCCCCTTTCGAGAGATAGGGGAAAGATGGTATTATTTAGGTGATCCTATAGTGAGTGCTTCCGGTGGTTTTGTGTCGTGACTTAATTTTACCATTTAGGCGATCCAATGGATTTTTTTATTTAGTTGTGAATATTCAATTTCATATAACAATTTACCAAAAGAAATAAAAATGATCTAATTTAAAATTGTTGAGTAATTGCATTACGAGGAGGTTATATTAAATGAAAGACATACAAAAGGATATAATAAGTGAGAAAAGAAAAGAAATATTCGAAATTATTTCAAGATTATCAGAAAATTGATAGGTTTAAAAAAATATAAGAAAAAGAATTGAAGAGAATAAATACAAATGCAGTATGCAATTTTTTTTAGGAATATTGAGTTTGGATATTATAAGTTATCTAATTTGTTTATTTTTGTTTTTTTAAGTCTCACAGTATACCTGTTATTATTTATTGGAGCATATTAGTACTTATTACCATATTTTTTTTCTGTTTAAAAAAATATGGATAAATTAGAAAAACTATCGAAATGAAAATGATTAGAATGAGAGATAATGAATTATGTGAAATATTAAATGAAAATAATGTTGACTCTCAAAAGATTACTAACATTATTGAGTATTTTTAAGTTGGAATTGGAGCCTATAAATGAAGTACATAAGGAATATCCAATATTAAACTCGATATCATCATTTGGGGCAAATTTGTTTTCTTTGATATTAGGAATTATTGTTAGTAGTTTAATAGAGAAAAGATTAATTCAAAATGGAGTTAAAAATATATGCAATAGCAATAGCAGTTTTAATACTTATTTTCATTGTAATCGTAATAATAAAAATATATATTTACTTTAATAGAAAAGATAAATATGCAGATCAAACTCGAAAAATTAATTATAGAGTTGAAGCGAATAGAATTATTAAATAGAATCATATAAGTACAAAAAGTAGATATAAATATGTTTCTATAAATGAATGCAAACTTAAAAATAAAGTATTATTAATAATTCAATTTAACGGATAAGAAATAAATTCAATCGTTTTATGCTCAAAATTTGAAATAATAGTTGGGAATGAATGAAAAAAACATTGCAAAAAAACTATAAATGAACAATCACAATAGCAGTCTAAGTAATTGATATAACACTATTGTTTGATAAGGCACTTGAATATATTATTCTGATAATAATGACCGTGTTTTGTACATCTAACATAGTTTTAAAAAGGGATTATGATAGTAGAAAATATAGTATTGGTGTTAGGTACGATTATTCATTTTAATTTACAGACAATTTCAAGTTTATGGGTTATAGTACAAAAAGACCGTAACAACTAAGCTACAGTCCTTTTGTATTTTCTTGTAAAGCTACTGGGAGCTATTACTCAATTTATTCCTTTTGAAATCTTTGTCCTAGTTGCTTATTCTAATAGGCTATAAGCCTTGGAAACAAGCCATTTCTGAAGAATTATGCTCTACTCAAACTCCACCGTTCCCGGTGGCTTAGAGGTCAGATCGTAGAACACCCTATTCACGTGATCCACCTCATTTATTATTCTATTCATCACCTTCTGTAGCACCGACCATGGGATTTCCACCGCCTCCGCTGTCATGAAGTCGACTGTTTCGACAGCACGGATCGCAACCGCATAGTCATACGTACGGAAGTCTCCCATTACGCCAACTGATCTCATATTAGTTAGAGCTGCGAAGTACTGGCTGATTGAGCCTTCGAGGCCCGCTTTTGCTATCTCCTCTCGGTAGATTGCATCTGCTTCCTGCACGATTTTAACCTTCTCAGCTGTAACTTCGCCGATGATTCTGATGCCGAGTCCCGGTCCTGGGAATGGCTGACGGTCCACCAGATAGTCTGGGAGGCCGAGCTCCCTTCCTAGCGCACGCACTTCGTCTTTGAACAGCATGCGGAGTGGCTCGATTATCTCCTTGAAATCAACGTGGTCTGGCAGTCCTCCCACATTGTGGTGCGACTTTATAACTGCCGACTTGCCGAGACCGCTCTCGATGATATCTGCGTATATCGTTCCCTGCGCCAGGAAGTCAACTGCGCCTATCTTCTTCGCTTCCTCTTCGAACACTCTGATGAATTCCTCACCGATGATCTTACGCTTCGTCTCTGGGTCTGTCACGCCAGCGAGCTTTGCGTAGTACCTCTCCTGAGCATTTACACGCACGAAGTTGAGGTCGTACTCACCCTTGCTGCCAAATATCTCTTCGACCTGGTCGCCCTCGTCCTTGCGGAGTAGTCCGTGGTCCACGAACACGCAGGTTAGCTGCTTGCCGATCGCCTTTGCCAGAAGTGCCGCAACTACGCTGGAATCAACACCGCCAGAGAGCGCAAGTAGCACCTTGCCGTCTCCCACCTTCTCGCGGATCTCTGCGATTTCCTTCTCAGCGAAGGAATCCATCTTCCAGTCCTGCTCGCACTTACACACACCTAGTATGAAGTTGCTAAGCAGCTCTGTGCCCTCTGCCGTATGATTTACCTCTGGATGGAACTGCACTGCGTAGTAGCCCCTCGCCCTGTCTTCCATACCTGCAACTGGGCAGTTTTCTGTATGCGCCGTAATCGTGAAGCCTTCTGGGACTTCGCTGATATAGTCAGTGTGGCTCATCCATGTTACGGTTTCGTCGCTAAGTCCTGCAAAGAGTCCTTCCTTGCAGTCAACCACTGTATCGGTGCGGCCGTACTCACTAGTTGGAGCTGTTCCGATCTTACCGCCTAGCACGTGCGCCATCAGCTGTGCGCCGTAGCAGATGCCGAGTATCGGTAGCCCTAGCTCGAACACGCCTCTATCGATAGATGGTGCACCCTCGCCGTATGCGGACTGTGGTCCACCTGTGAATATGATGCCGCATGGGTCGAATTCCTTGATCTTATCAACTGTTATGCTTTCGAAATTATGGACTTCCGAGTACACGCCAAACTCACGAACCCTACGGGCGATGAGCTGGTTGTACTGTCCACCAAAATCAATAATTAATATCTTGTTAGCCATTATTGCTCCTAACGTCTTACTGTTGCTACGCTATTGTCCTTGAGTACAACGTCATGTGCTCCACCCTCGATGATACTTGTCGCCGATACGAGTGTGAGCTTCGCATTCTGCTGTAGCTCTGGAATCGAGAGGACTCCGCAGTTGCACATTGTCGACTTAACCTTGTCTAGAGAGAGGTTTACGTTGTCGTGCAGCGATCCTGCATATGGAACGTAGGAGTCAACGCCTTCCTCGAACTTGAGCTTGCTATCGCCGCCGAGGTCATATCTCTGCCAGTTACGAGCTCTCGCAGAACCTTCGCCCCAGTATTCCTTCATGTAGTTGCCATTTACCATAACCTTAGCGGATGGTGACTCATCAAATCTTGCAAAGTATCTGCCTAGCATGATGAAGTCTGCGCCCATAGCGAGTGCTAGCGTCATGTGATAGTCGTACACGATTCCGCCGTCGGAGCAGATTGGAATGTACTCACCTGTCTTCTCGAACCACTCGTCTCTTGCTGCTGCAACCTCGAGCACTGCAGATGCCTGTCCGCGTCCGATTCCCTTCTGCTCTCTAGTGATGCAGATGGATCCACCGCCGATTCCGACCTTGATGAAGTCTGCGCCGCTCTTAGCGAGGAAGTCGAAGCCTTCCTTATCTACGACGTTACCAGCACCGATTTTAACTGTATCGCCGTACTTCTCTCTAACCCACTTGAGGGTTCTAGCCTGCCACTCAGAATATCCTTCTGATGAGTCGATTGTGAGCACGTCTACGCCTGCCTCTACGAGCGCTGGGATTCTCTCCTCGTAGTCACGAGTGTTGATTCCTGCACCTACGATGAAGCTCTTGTTGTCGTCGAGTAGCTCGTTAGGATTCTGCTTGTGAGAGTCGTAGTCTTTTCTAAATACAAATGCCACCAGGCATCCGTCCTTGTCCACGATTGGCAGCTGGTTTACCTTGTTCTCCCAGATGATGTCGTTAGCCTCGGATAGAGTGATTCCAGCGTTGCCGTACACGATGTTCTCGAGAGGTGTCATGAACTCAGAAACCTTAGTATCTGTGCTGAGTCTGCTAATTCTGTAGTCCTTGCTTGTAACGAGGCCGACTAGCTTGCCGTGTCCTGTACCGTCATCTGTAACCGCTACTGTCGAGTGGCCAGAGTTCTTTTTGATCGCGAGAACGTCAGCAAGTGTGCTGTCAGCTTTACGTTGGTATCACTTGGTACGAAGCCTGCCTTGTAGGACTTAACCTTCTTGACCATTGCCGCCTGGCTCTCGATTGACTGAGAACCGAAGATGAAAGAAATTCCACCCTCCTTCGCTAATGCAACCGCCATCCCGTCATCAGAAACAGCCTGCATTACTGCGGAAACAAGTGGAATATTTGCCTTGATCTTAGGCTCCTCGCCTTTCTTGAATTTAGTAATCGGAGTCGCGAGCGACACATTCTCAGGCCTAGCATCTGCGCTAGAATATCCAGGCACTAGAAGGTACTCGCTAAATGTTCTTGATGGTTCTGTTAGAACGATTGCCATTTTACACCTCTCTTTCTATATATAAAAATCAAATTGTAAGTTAAGATATTAATTGAAAAATTATAGCACAATAGGGTGATTTTCGGTAGTGGTTGGAGCGGAAAATATAATAAAAAAAAGCTGTGGCCGAGCGAATCGCCCAGCCACAACCCTATGATTTAATTTTTATGTAATCACTAGCTTCGGTTATGATTTTGGTTCATTAACTTTCTGTTTGTGACTATCTAATCTCGTATACCCTTTTTAGAAACTAAGTTCTAATCTAGTATATCCCCTATTTGTAGCTACACTCTAGTCTTGTGTACCCTTTTGTATCCCCTTGAACTACGCTCCAATCTCGTATGTTCCTTCCTGAGGCTCCTCGTATGTGAGTCCTGCAGGCTCGAACATTCCCTTTACGATTTCTGTTCTGAGCACATAGTAGAGTTCATCCTCTTCATTAGCCCAGTGCTGAGCGTGAATGTCCATGTTGCGCCTCCATGTGATGGAGTCGTCCGTCTGACCGATCATCTCATTTACATTGTCACAAGGCATGCCGTCGAGCAGTGTGTTGTTGAGGTACCCGAAAGCTACATCTGGTTTAGTTCCAGCTGGCACCGCATTTAGCTCGCCGAAGCGTCTCGCTGCCTGCTTTAGATCCTCTACTCTTGCAGGGTTTGCTGCTGCGATAGTCTGAACTAGCTTCGCATATCTGCACTCTGCATCTGCAATTCTTGCCTGAAGGCTGCCGTGAATGTTGTCAGGGTCAACCGCCTCTTCAAGCGGACGTCTATCGTAGCTGTGACACTCATTTGCAAGCTCCTCTGTTAGCTCGCTCCATCCCTCTGCCTTTCCGGCATCAATCAGAGCGTCTGTGAGATCCTCCTGAAATATAATCTTGTCATATAGCCACTGATGTATAGGTCCTAGAAATAAACTCATCGTTACCTCCTATTTTCCAAGGAATAGCTCGATATCGTCGTCTACTGTTCCGATTCCTGCGATTCCGAAGTTCTCAACAAGTACGTTTGCAACGTTTGGCGAGAGGAATCCTGGTAGTGTTGGTCCTAGGTGGATGTTCTTAACACCGAGGTATAGAAGTGCGAGAAGTACGATTACAGCCTTCTGCTCATACCAAGCGATGTTGTAAGCAATTGGTAGCTCGTTAACGTCGTCTAGTCCAAATACTTCCTTGAGCTTGAGCGCGATAAGTGCTAGTGAGTATGAGTCGTTACACTGTCCTGCGTCGAGCACACGTGGAATTCCACCGATATCTCCAAGGTCTAGCTTGTTGTACTTGTACTTAGCGCATCCTGCTGTGAGGATTACTGTATCCTTAGGTAGAGCCTTTGCAAAATCTGTGTAGTAGTTTCTAGACTTCATTCTGCCGTCGCAGCCAGCCATTACGAAGAACTTCTTGATTGCTCCAGACTTAACTGCCTCAACTACTGTATCTGCTAGTGCAAATACCTGCTCGTGTGCAAATCCACTACGATCTCTCCTGTCTCGATCTCTGTTGGTGCTGGGCACTTCTTAGCTAGCTCGATGATCTCGGAGAAGTCCTTAGTCTCACCGTACTTGCCGTCGATGTGCTTGCATCCTGGGTATCCTGCTGCACCTGTTGTAAATAGTCTATCCTTGTAGCTATCTGCTGGTGGCACGATGCAGTTTGTAGTCATTAGGATAGGTCCGTTGAATGTCTCGAACTCTTCCTTCTGCTTCCACCATGCATTTCCGTAGTTACCAGCGAAGTGCTCGTACTTCTTGAATGCTGGGTAGTACTGTCCTGCAAGCATTTCGGGAGTGTGTATATACGTCTACGCCTGTTCCCTCTGTCTGCTCTAGAAGCATCTCGAGGTCCTTTAGGTCGTGACCTGAAATCAGGATTCCTGGGTTCTTTCTAACACCGAGATCCACCTTTGTGATCTCTGGGTTTCCGTAAGCAGATGTGTTTGCCTCGTCGAGTAGAGCCATACCATCTACACCATACTTACCTGTCTCTAGTGTAAGTGCAACTAGGTCATCTACTGATAGAGAATCGTCTAGTGTAAGTGCTAGAGCCTTCTGCATGAAAGCATCAACCTCTACGTTGTCCTTAAGTAGAGCGTTTGCGTGCTTGCTGTAAGCGGAAAGTCCCTTTAGTCCGTAAGTGATAAGCTCTCTTAGAGATCTAACATCCTCGTTCTCAGTGGATAGAACGCCAACCTCTGGGCTTGCAGCCTTAGCAGCGAACTCGCCTACGCATCCGTTCCACTTTGCAGCCTCTGGAAGCTTGCTTGCATCGTCAAGCTGCTTTAGTAGCTGCTCCTTACATGTTAGTGTCTCAACGATCTTAGCTGTGATAGCTTCGTCGTCAAAGTTAGCATTTGTGATAGTTGTGAATAGGTTGAGCGATACTAGGTGGTTTACCTGCTCGCTCACTTCCTTACCCTCAGCTCTTAGCTGCGTAGTTACTGCAGAAAGTCCCTTAGTTACGTATACGAGCAGATCCTGTAGTCCTGCTGTCTCTGGAAGCTTGCCGCAGACACCTCTCATAGTACATCCTGTGCCCTTTGCTGTCTCCTGGCACTGATAACAAAACATACGGTTTTCCATGTGTTTCTCCTTTCACTGTTATATAACGTCATTTGTTTTTTGCTTTAATTAATGTTTGCTTTAAGTTTATGGCACAAGCATATCATTAAAAAAAGATGGAATCTGTAACTAATGTTACAATTCCATCTTTTTATTTTTGTTTTTGAATTAATGCATTTATATGCGCTAGTTGCGTTCTATCTGCATTAATTATATGCGAATAAACGCTTCGCCATCAGTTGAGCGCCTCGATTTCTGCAGGGTCAAGGACATATATCTTGCGCCCTTTATCTCGATTAAGCCATCGTCCTGCATCTTCATCAGCTCTCTCGAAACCGACGGTCTAGTCACTCCCAGGAATTCAGCTAGCCCTTCTCTCGTCATGTTGATTGGCTTGCTCATATCCCTGTCATTATAGACGAGCAGCATCTTGGCGATCTTCTGGCGGAGAGTCGGACAAGATAGAATCCTGAGCCTCATATTTAGCGCGTAGGCGTTTCTCGCAAAGCTCATAAGCATGTTATTGATCAGATGATTGTGATAGTCACAGCCGCTCGCGCATGTCCCAGACATGAACTCGCGTGGTAGCGCTATAACCTTGGTGTCACAAGTAGCCTGAGCGAATACACCGTACTTCTCTTTGCCGAGAAATAGCAGTATATCTCCGAACACCTCTCCCGTATCCGTGAAGTTTCCGATAATCCTCCTGTTGCCGTCGAAGGAATCATAACCGATCCTCACTCCACCCTCTAGGAGGATGTGGAGCTTTGTTGGTTCATCCTCTTCAGTGAATATCATGTCCCCCTTCTTGAATGATAGGCAGAGCGCACCACTGCATGTAAAGCAGTTGTGCACGTCATCTACCGTCATATTTTCAAAAAGCGGGCTCACCATGAGGCGTTCAGCTATTAATCTATCCGTCTTTGATGATGCTCTTGCTGCCATATCCCTCGCCTATTACATCATGCCCATTCCGCCGCCTGCAGGCATTGCAGGTGCAGCTGGCAAGTCTTCCTTAATCTCTGAAATTCCAGCCTCAGTAGTGAGAGCATACCTGCTACACTTGAAGCATTCTGAAGTGCAGATCTTGTAACCTTAACTGGGTCAACGATACCAGCTTCGATCATGTCTACATACTCCTCTGTTGCTGCGTTAAAGCCGACGCCCTTCCTGGACTCCTTAACCTTAGCAACGATTACGCTGCCTTCATATCCTGCGTTCTCAGCGATCTGTCTAACTGGCTCCTCGAGTGCTCTAACTACGATTCTTGCACCAGTCCTCATATCTCCGTCAAGGCTCTCAGCATATTCAGAAACCTTGTCGATTGCAGAGATAAGCGATGTACCACCACCTGCAACGATGCCTTCTTCAACTGCAGCTCTTGTAGCATTTAGAGCATCCTCAAGTCTTAGCTTCTTATCCTTAAGCTCTGTCTCTGTAGCAGCTCCAGCATTGATTACTGCAACTCCACCTACTAGCTTAGCAAGTCGCTCCTGTAGCTTCTCTCTATCGAAGTCAAGAAGTTGAATCTTCAATCTCGCCTTTGATCTTCTCCACTCTCTCTCTTCGATTTCAGACTTATCTCCAGCACCGTTAACAATTACTGTGTGATCCTTGTTAACCTTAACAGTTCCAGCCTTACCTAGCATATCCACTGTAGCTTCCTTGAGCTCATATCCTAGCTCTTCGCTGATTACAGTACCACCTGTGAGGATAGCGATATCCTCCATCATAGCCTTTCTTCTGTCGCCAAATCCAGGTGCCTTTACAGCTACTACGTCGAGTGTTCCTCTTAGCTTGTTAACTACGAGTGTTGCGAGAGCCTCGCCATCTACGTCATCTGCAACGATGAGCAGCTTTTTGCCTGACTTCATGATATCCTCAAGAAGCGGTACGAGGTCCTGAATGTTGGAAATCTTCTTATCTGTAAGAAGGATGTATGGGTTATCGAGAACTGCTTCCATCTTCTCAGAATTAGCTGCCATGTATGGTGATAGATATCCTCTATCGAACTGCATACCCTCTACCACGTCGAGTGTAGTGCCGAGTGATCTCGACTCCTCAACTGTGATTACGCCATCAGTTCCTACCTTCTCCATAGCCTCGGAGATGAGCTCACCAATCTCTCTATCTCCAGCAGATACAGATGCAACCTGAGCTACGCTCTCCTTGTCATCTACCTTAACTGCGCTATTCTTGAGGTACTCAACTGCAACCTCTACAGCACCGCTGATTCCCTTCTTGAGAACCATTGGATTAGCTCCAGCAGTTACGTTCTTGAATCCTTCGCGAACGATTGCCTGTGTGAGAAGTGTAGCTGTAGTAGTTCCGTCACCTGCTACATCGTTAGTCTTGGTAGCAACTTCTTTAACTAGCTGAGCTCCCATGTTCTCAACCTGGTCTTCAAGCTCGATCTCCTTAGCGATTGAAACTCCGTCATTAGTAATTAGCGGAGATCCATACGATCTCTCAATAAGAACGTTTCTACCCTTAGGTCCAAGTGTAATCTTAACTGTATCTGCAAGCTTATCTACGCCTGCGAGGAGCTTTCTTCTAGACTCCTCACCATAATGTAAATCCTTTGCCATTTTAATTTCCTCCTATATATGCACCAATCATGGTGCGTGATTAAATTTAAACTACTGACTTTACAGTTATATGTATATCTGCCTCTCTTAGCAATACCGCTATACCTCTATAGAGGCTAATCAATTACTCGATTACTGCCAATATATCCCTCTGGCTCATGATGATATAATCCTCACCACCGTACTTGAGCTCTGTGCCGCCGTACTTCGAGAAGATAACCTTATCTCCTACCTTTACTTCCATCTTCTCGTCCTCAGTTCCTGGACCTACTGCGAGAACCTCAGCCTCCTGTGGCTTCTCCTTGGCACTTGCCGAAAGTATCAGACCGCCTTCAGTCTTCTCAAGTGCTTCGCTACGCTTAATAACAACTCTTGCGCCTAGTGGCTTTATTCCTATACTCATTTGTAACCTCCTGATTATTCGCTTTATTCGTATTGTTAGCACTCAATTATCAAGAGTGCTAAACTCTATAACATAATTTTACTCAGACCCCCATATGTTGTCAACACGGCACTATGAATTAAATGTGAAAATATCTTCACTGCATGCTTCTATAGTAATAGAACAGATACTGCTGTGCTATGCCGCCTAATTCGCCGAAGTGCTCATCAGCAAACTTCTGCATACCCTTGATATCCTTGATGTCAAAGCCATATAGATCAACCATTATCTTCTTCATCCAGATATCAATCGGAAATGCCGTAAAGTCTCTGAGCCCAAATAGAAGTATGCAGTTTGCGACTTTAGGTCCAACACCAAGATAAGATAATAGAGCCTTATGTTTCTCCTCCGTTGTTCCCGTAGGGCACTCCGTGCTCAGCGAAATGCTTAGGAGCTGATACTAGGTATGCGTTTCTATATCCGAGCTTTAAGTCCGCCAGCTCTTCGAGCGTAGCCCTAGATAGCTGCTCAGGCGTTGGAAATGCGTATCGAACCTCGCCCATGAATTCACCTATCTCTGTGCCGTAGTTCTTCGCTAGCGACTCGATGCACTTCTTAATCCTAGGTATGTTGTTGTTCTGCGAGACTATGAATGAAATCAACACCTCCCAGTAGTCCTGATTAAGTATCCTGATGCCGTGGCACACATCAATAGACTTCGCTAGCTTGGGCTCACCAGCGAGAAGTACTTTCTTCATCGCTCCATAGTCCGTATCCAGATCGAAGTAGCTATGCCAGTACTCCTCGCTACCGCCCGTGCACTCGATTATAAGCGAGCACGAATCACCATCATGCTCGAGTGAAACGTGTGCCGCATGACCGCCTGCAACACCTATGTATGAACCATCCTCGCATTCATTCCAGCGAAAGCACTGACCACACTCGAACATGTGACTTAGCTCTATATCATGCAAATTATCAAATCTAATAACCTTAATATCGTTCATAAGCCCTTCCTTTCATACTGGCTATTATACATGAATTTTCCGTAATGATTTATTGGAGTTCAAAATAAAAAGACCGCCAGAAGGCTTCTACAGGCGGTCACTTATGTTACAGCTATGCAAAATCAGTCGCTTATCATAGTTACTACTCCGAAATTAGTGCATTTTTCGCTATTGAAAATTTCAATGCGGTTTTTCGTCACAGTGTTTTATTCGCTGATTTAATAGGCGTTTTTGCTTCACAGTTTTATTGATTGCGAATTTTACTTAACGGCAATAATTTCCACTTCGCAGAGTGCTCCTGCTGGAAGCGCTGTGATTGCAACGCATGACCTAGCTGGCTTTGAAGTGAAATACTTAGCATACACTTCGTTGAAATCCTTGAACTCTGCCATATCTAGGATGTAGCAAGTGGTCTTAACTACGTTATCGTAGGTCATGCCGTTAGCCTTGAGAATCTCGCCTACATTTTTGCAAGCCTGCTCGCACTGGCTCTGCACATCCTCGCCTACGAACTTTCCTGTCTCAGGGTCGATTCCTATTGCGCCAGAAGCGTAAAGTGTATTTCCCGCCATCACTGCCTGTGAGTATGGTCCTAGAGCTGCAGGTGCAGTCTTAATATCAGTATATTCAAACATTTGTCTACCTCCGATGTAATTATATAGAGAAATATTTATTACATTTTGATTGTAACACCAGGGCGCAACCAGTTCAAACGGTTATGGGGCTGTTGCGGCACCAATTCTGCTGGTTTTCCGCTGAGAAGTGTAGCTAGTGAAGCTGGAGCTATGGTGCAGAGATGATTTTCTTATCTTATATGAACTGAACACATTGAACTCTGTTAAATGAACACCTTAAACTCCGCCCATATTCTTCCCTTCTTGGAGAGCCCCGAGAGATCTGTGAGCACGGCTTTTCCCTTACCACGGAGCACTATCGTATCCCCTTCGTCTACCCGCTTATCTATCTTGGTAACTTCCTCGTGATTTACAAAAACGATGCCTCCTTTGATTGCTCTCACCGCTTCGCTTCGCGATACATGAAATGCTGCTGACACCACATTGTCTAGTCTAGGTGAAGAGAGAGTATCTCTGACCGCTTTCACCCTTTGCTCGGGTACTTCCAGTTCGCCTATATCAGAAGCTGTAATCTGGAGATTTGTATGACCGGCACTATGAAATTCGGCTAGCAGAAAATCCACGATTTCCGAATTCACAATCATGTCTGCACCATTGTCATTTACAAGGATATCACCGATCACAGACCTATCAAGTCCAAGTGAGAGCACAGAACCGAGATAATCCCTATGCGTGAGCTTTCTGCCGCCAGGCACCACCTTGATGTGAAGTACCGAAAGCGGTGAAATCATCTCTAGCGCTTCCTCGAGAGTATCTGCGTATCCGTCTGGAACGAACATGATAATCCGTCTCTCTGCATCATCATATCCGCCATAGAAAAATGATTTGACGTCGCTTCTCCCTCTCACGATGCGCATGGCTAGCGACTGTTCGTGCATGTTAAGAAAGCCTGTCGCAGTAATATAGCTACCACGCTCGCACTGCTCGAGTTTATCCTCTATTCTCGCTGTAATAATCTTGTCGTTATCCATTTCTTTCCTGTTCAAATATTATGCTGTTTATTAAATCCAGCTTTACCTGATTATATCATCAGCCTTGAAGCTCGTTCACCGCTGTGACAACCAATCTTCCGTCCTTAAGCACGAACTCTATATCGACGTTCGCAAACGCCATCTTGCATGGCTTTACAGAATCCCTATCATAGGCATCCCTTGGATCAAGCTCAAGAATTCTTATGAGTGGCGCGCGAAACTCTTCATCAACTTTTGCAAGTAGGTCATCTGGAAATTCAACATCAATCGAAGTATCAATGCTCTTTGCAAACCCTCCATCTGCCTCTGTGATGATATCACTATATGGGATATACGGCTTGATGTCGTATATAGGCGTGCCATCGAGTAGGTCTGCTCCTTCGACGATGAGGCTAAGCTGACCTTTATCATATCTTATCTCGAGAAGCTTAACCGCAGACATGCCAAGTGAGTTCGGCCTATATGGCGACCTCGAAGCAAATACGCCCTTTCGTATATCCCCACCGAGGCGAGGCGGTCTCACGGTAGGCCTCCATGCTGGATGCTCCTCGGTCATATCTATCTTGGTGTCCGAAAATCCCCAAATTAGCCAAATGTGAGAGAACTCTTCGAGTCCTCTCACAGCGTCAGGATTATTAAATTCGTCGCCGAAGACTACCTCCGACTTAAGGCCCTGTACGAGCCTCGGCTGCCTAGGAATACCGTATTTCTGCTTGAAAGCAGATCTCATTACAGCAACCTGGCGAATCTCATGCATGTCGTTCATTATCCTGTCCTATACCTTATTGACGTATCATCTGATTAGAAGCTTACGATTAGAAGTTCTCACTTCTAATTTGACTTTGAGCAGTTATGCGTCGTATTTTGCCTTGTGCGTAGCACTATGCCCACACGAATTCCTTTGGTGAAGAACCTATCTCAAAGTGATACTTAACTATGCCAGCATCTAGCTTAGTAAATGGTCCGAAGCCAGGCTTTATCTTCACTCTATCTCCGCTTATCGCAAAGGTAAACTTCTGCTGATTCATAGCTGTCGGTGCTAGGAGTGCCATCTCTATGCCCTTCTTGAACCACTCAGGAGTATCCTCGTAACTTGAAATCCTCGAAGATTTGCCATCGAAGACATCTTCTGGCTTCTTAGACTTCCTGCTAGCTCCCGTCGTGCGTCCATATCCTAGGGCAATTACGGCAACGATCTTCTCATCGTGTCCGACATCAATCGCCTCCTTGATCTTTTTGTAGGTCCCGCCTACCCAGCAAGTGCTGAGTCCGTGCTGTACACAGCGAATCACTAGCTTCTCACCGTAGTATCCCGCCTTGTCATCGAGGTCGTCACGCTTCCTACCGACTACGGCAATGTAATTTTTAACATTTGAGAATTTGCTGTATTTTGCAAGTAGACTCGAGAATGCCTTTGGCTCATCCTGTATAAGCTGAAAATGCATATCTCCCTCGCGATTACACTGCTGAATCATGACCTTAAGATCCTCTGCTACCTTCGCATCGATAGGCCTGTCCTCGTAAGCGCGCACGGAGTGTCTCACCTTTACACACTCTCTGATGTTCATAGCCCCCTCCTCTAGTTGAATAATACCTAATTATAACACTAAGCGTCGATTGTGGACACCTTAAATGTTATATCATCAAGCGCTTTTAGAAGGACTCTTACGGTATCGAGTGAGGTGAGCGTAGTCACGTTATTTTCAGCAGCACACTTTCTGATGCGGCTACCCATAGAATTTGCATCTACGGATCTGATGTCTCCGATGTTAATCAAGTATGTCACGTATCCCTGTCTGAACTCATCCATAACTGCATCTAGGCTGTTATCAGTGTGCTTGAAGCTTCTGGTCTTTACACCGTTATTTTTGAGGAACTGCGCGGTACCCTCTGTTGCCTCAATGTTGAATCCTAAGTCGTAGAATCCTCTGATTAATGGCAGTGCATCCTCCTTAGATTCGTCATTAATCGATGCAAATACCGTTCCGTAATTCTGCATTCTCATGCCTGCCGCCTGCATAGCCTTGTAAAAAGCTCGCATCATATCATCGTCATACCCGATGGCTTCGCCAGTTGATTTCATCTCAGGCGATAGTCTTATGTCCATTCCTGATAGCTTTGCAAATGAGAATGCTGGCACCTTTACATACCACCTCTTCTTCTCGAGTGGTTTTAACCCCTTGAATCCCTGCTCTTCTAGGCTTATTCCGAGCATTACCTTGGATGCTATATCAGCGAGGTTATATCCTGTTGCCTTGGATAGGAACGGAACGGTTCTCGAGGATCTAGGGTTTACCTCTATGATATATACATTTTCAGAAGCATCGACGATGAACTGGATGTTGAATAGACCGCAAATGCCTATTCCGAGGCCCAGCTTCTCCGTATACTCTCTGATAGTCTCCTTTACCTTCTCTGAGATGGAGCATGGCGGATAGATGCTAATCGAGTCTCCAGAGTGCACGCCTGTACGCTCAACGAGCTCCATGATGCCTGGGATAAATACATCCTTGCCATCGCAGATCGCATCCACCTCTATTTCCTTTCCGCGGATATAGTGGTCAACGAGCACTGGTTTATCTTCGTCGATCTCCACGGCTGTTCTCAGGTACTGTCTGAGCTGAGTCTCGTCCGCTACAATTCTCATCGCTCTACCGCCTAGCACGAAGCTCGGTCTAACGAGCACTGGGTAGCCGATCTCATTGGCAACAGCACAGCCCTCATCTATATCTGTTACCGCTTTTCCTTCTGGCTTGGCGATACCTAGCTTCTGGAGCAGTTTGTCGAACTCGTCTCTATCCTCTGCAGCGTTAATTGCCGCGCAGTCGGTTCCGATGATCTTTACACCTCTCTCATCGAGGGCATTTGCAAGGTTTACAGCAGTCTGCCCTCCGAGTGAAACAATTACTCCATCCGGTTTCTCTAGTCTAAGGATGTTCATAACATCCTCGATGCAGAGTGGCTCAGTAGAGTTTGTCAGCTGTCGTATAATCTGTCGAAACTGTCTCAGGGTTATTATTTATGATTATAGCTTCGCAGCCTTGACTGCGGAGAGTCTTTACCGCCTGAACAGTCGAGTAATCGAACTCAACACCCTGTCCGATTCTAATTGGTCCTGAACCAAGAACTACGACTTTTCTCTTGCCTGAATCCTTAGTCTCCTTTGTCTCACTTCCGTCAAATGTCGAATAGAAATATGGCACATATGCATCCTTAGATCCTGCACAAGAATCTATCATCTTGTACTCTGGGAAAAAGGGAAACTGCCTCACGAAGCTTCCACACCTGCTCTTCTGTTACGTTCCAAAGCCTTGCAATTTCAACGTCTGAAAACCCATGCTGCTTTTGCTATCCTCAGTCTTGCGACATCGTTTTTGTTAGCCTTTAGCTCGTTCTCGATAGATATGATATTCTCAAACATCCCTATGAAGTACTCATTTATTGCTGTCAGTTCACATATCTCCTCCTTGCTCACTCCTCTTCTCAGGAGCTCTGCAATGGCAAATATTCTATCGTCACGACCCTCAGTTATGTACTCCTTCATCTCATCAGTATCCCAATCATCGAACTTCTCCATATATATGTGGGAAACACCTATTTCAAGGGAGCGAACGGCTTTAAGTATGCTCTCTTCGAGATTCATACCGATGCTCATAACTTCTCCAGTAGCCTTCATCTGCGTTCCTAGCTTGTTATCTGCATCTGCAAACTTATCGAACGGGAACCTAGACACCTTGCTCACAACATAGTCAACGGCAGGCTCTACCGAAGCGGGCTGGTCTATAATCTCGATTTCATCTAGTGTCATGCCAACTGCAATCTTGGCTGTGATTCTAGCGATTGGGTATCCACTCGCCTTAGATGCAAGCGCAGATGAACGAGAAACTCGTGGGTTTACCTCGATCAGGTAGTACTCCGATGATTCTGGATTTAGTGCAAACTGCACATTGCAGCCACCTTCAATCTGAAGTGCGCGGATGATTTTAAGCGCACTAGTCTTAAGCATCTCGTTATCTTCTTTACTTACGGTCTGGGTTGGACAGATTACTATCGAGTCGCCTGTGTGTACTCCAACTGGGTCGAGGTTTTCCATATCGCAGACTGCGATTGCTTTATCAGTACCATCTCTCATTACCTCATACTCTATCTCCTTGAAGCCCTTGATACTCTTCTCGATTAGAACCTGGTGAGTTGGTGAGATGGATAGCGCACGCTTTATAAGCTCTTTAAATTCCTCTTCATCGTATGCAAATCCACCGCCCGTACCACCGAGTGTGAACGCTGGACGGAGAACTACAGGGAAGCCGATCTCCTTTGCGATTTCAAGTCCGTGCTCTTCGCTATTTGCAATGTCCGACTGGATTACTGGCTCGCCGAGCTCTTCGCAAAGCTCCTTGAAAAGCTCTCTATCCTCAGCACGCTCGATGCTGCTGCTCCTAGTTCCGAGAAGTTCTACGCGGCACTCCTTGAGTACGCCCTTCTTCTCGAGCTGCATAGCGAGGTTAAGACCAGTCTGTCCGCCGATGCCTGGGAGAATCGCATCAGGTCTCTCATATCTGATTATTCTAGCCAGATACTCGAGAGTGAGTGGCTCCATATATACCTTGTCTGCCATAGATGTGTCCGTCATGATGGTTGCTGGATTGGAGTTACAGAGCACTACCTCATATCCCTCTTCCCTTAGAGCGATACATGCCTGTGTGCCCGCGTAGTCGAACTCTGCCGCCTGACCGATTACGATAGGTCCTGAACCGATAACTAGAATCTTCTTGATGTCACTTCTTTTTGCCATTTTTTCCACCTTTCCTGTTTCCACATCTACATTAATTTTAAAAAAAAGACTTCGATCACTGGAATAACAATTCCAATGTCGAAGTCCTAATCTACGTTACTATATTCAAGATACGAGTCGCGAAACATTCGCTTCTTCATCTTTCTGCCTCTTTCTTATGTGCTTCAATATTTTTAAACCTTAAGTATTCTAGCACACTTATTCAATTTGTCTAGAGGTAAATTAAAATTTTTTGCAAAAAATTTTTTTAATACATTGCCGAAAGCTTCGCATAGATCGTATATCACTTCTCCTTACTGAGTTCTAGCGCATAGCTGACAGCAGATAGCGCATACATTGGTGCCGTTTCGGCTCTCATGATGCGTGGTCCAAGCCCTACGCATACCGCTCCAGCCTCTGTAAACGCTTCTATTTCCTTATCAGTAATCCCGCCTTCTGGACCAAATATAAAGAGCAACTTCTCTCCTGCTGAAACTTCCGAAAGCGCTTTTACAAGAGCAGATTTCTCACCTTCCTTTGCCGCTTCCTCGTACGCGACGAAGACCTTATCGTACTGAGAGAAGCTATCTACAAAGCTCTTCTTGTTAGCAACAAGATTTATGCTAGGAACGATATTGCGCTTGCTCTGTTCAGCAGCGCCCTGCACCACCTTTTCAAGCTTTTCAGCTAGCTTGGCAAGCTTCTTATCGTCCCACTTGACAATCGACCTATCTGCTGGAAATCCGCATATCTCTGCTGCTCCGAGCTCCGTCGCCTTCTGCGCTATGGTCGCAAACTTATCGCCTTTAGGAAAACCGCATGCGATAGTAATTTGAACTGGTAGCTCGACATTTTCATCTAGCTCTTCTACGATTCGCATAGTTCTGCTCTCTGCATCTACAACCTCTGCACGTCTCTTTATACCATCTGGAAATACAAGAACTACCTCATCGCCAGCCCTAAGTCTCATGACCTGGAACATGTGCTTGATGGTGTCCTTGTCTGTTATTTCAATAGTTTCAGCGCTATGGCTGCCGTATATGAAGTACTGCTGCATTGCTACTCCTTTAGTATGTTAGTGTTATTACTTCAAGCCGCTTCGAATCGTCATTCTGCAACTTAGGAACTTAGGAATAATCGATTTATGTGTAGTGCGTATATATTGGAAGGCGAGGTTTACCAGCCACCGCCACCGCCACCGCCAGAGCCGCCGCCGACCGATCCTCCACCGCCAGAGCTTAGACCTCCGCTGACATCTGCGTACAATGCCGATGACACTCTAGAAAACGCGCTGGATTGAACATGATGAATCATAATGTCCATATTTATAAAGTCGTATACATCTCCGCCTAACGCACTGTATCCAATATGTCCAGCTAGATTCTTTGGTTCAAACTTCTTCGCCCAAGTGTCGGTAAGCCCAAATACATAGGCATACGGAAGCACATCGTAGAAGTATGCTGGATTTTCCTCTGCTAGGGTATTTATCCTATCCACCTCTGCTGTAGCGATAAATTCTTTGAAGCCGATAATCTCACCATAAAGCTTGGCGCTATCCTTAGTTCTCTTGAGGAATCCTAGTAGAATCAATGGTACAGCCAAGGCATATACAGCTATTGAAGCTAGAGCATACAGCGTCATCTCACCGCCTGCAACCTTATACAAAAATAATAACATAAACGATGATATCGCCAGATAGATAATTCCCCAGAACGCAAAAGATGTAACGCTCCTAAGACCGCTTCTCGTCCTATGAAAATGATACTCTCTACACATCCTCTTGACAGGCACTCTCCAAAATGCAGCAAGGATTACCGAGCCACCATATACGAATATCAAAATTTGCCAGCCGGGTAGGTAAAACTCTCTATACATAGAAAGTGCGATTAGCACACCTCCTATAATGCAGCTGATGATATCTGCAATCTCCTGGTTTTTCTGCGATTTCTTAGAGAATATCGATTTGTTGTCCGTGTACTCTTCAGTGATCACCTTTCTAATCAGTTCACATTCTTTTCCTATGCGTTCACTCGCTTCCTCTAGGCTCACAACCTTACCAAGCGTGCCATTCTTCGTGCTTCCAAATATAGTTTTGTAAAAAGTAACGGTAATCGGCGGTTCGTCATATACATCGGGAATCCGGAGGCTCTCGAATTGATATTTTCCCTTCTTGTATTCCTCAATCGATATATAGCCTTTCGATGCCAAATAAAAGAACATCGATGTGATATCCCTCTTATTTACTTCTTCGTCGACCAGATATCCGATTTCTCCAGGCGGAACACCTTTTGGTGGCTTGAAAGTAACGGGCGCAACAATCGGGTGCTCTTTTTCGTTCAAAACCCTAAGCACGATAAGTACAATGACGCCGAGAATTGCTACTATTACGGTCGCATAGTTCACCCAGTACTTGCTAGGTGCTTTATACCAGTAGCCTTTTGGTGTATCTACGAGCAATGTCGCACCATTATTTGCAGGCAAGTCCTGAACGCTATATTCGATTATATTTTGATTCTTGTCGTAGGCCCATGTACCGTACATATTATACTTGCTCTTGTGCGGTCCACTATACCCTTTCATACCGCTGTACGGAAAAATGCTGTGGCAGGTACACAGAAACTGATGCCGACTTTATATCTGTCGCCCATTCCGACGGAAGCACATCCACATATATGTCGTTAGGATTATTCTTGCGCTCGTAATTAGCGAGGGTATAGATGATGGTGTAATCTTTAACGCCAGTAACCGTCTTCTTTTTATCACCGATTTTAATCTGCATCTGGTTAGCTTTATACAAATTCTTAATCTTGTATTTATCCCCATCTACGGATATGTCTTTGATCTTGTATCCCTTGCCGAACGGAATGTTTCTAACTATACCGTGCTTTGGGTCGGTGAAATTCACCTTAATCTTCTCCACTACTACGTATGAATAGTCATTTCTAACATCCACAGTCACATTGTAGCTGAGTGTAGAATATCCTGTTCCCGTGTCGACTTCCCTGAACTGAAATATCTTGTCAGGCCTGAAATCAGCCATATTGTAGCTAGCAAGCCTATAGATACAATAGTTGCTATGCGGTCGTTTCGTTTTTTGTCCATAAGTTGTTCCTGTTGTTATTGTTTAAAGGATTAATAACCCACATGAAATCATGAGGTTAAACTGCCTATGAAATGCGAGTATGCTATTAATTCACTTCAGCTTTGGAATCTTCAATCACAGCTCGCTCTAGTAGCTCAAGAACGTATACGGGAGCTTGCCTACGTCCACTCTCCCAATCTTGAATTGTTCTTACTGGGATGTTATATTTCTCTCCAAATGCCGCTTGCGATAAGCCGAGGAGCTTACGCATTTCCTTTAGTTCCATTATCATTATCTCCTCTTTTATGTAACTCTTATAGAATAACTTAATGATACAACATGTGAGCTAGATGTGTAAGGGTATAAAAAAACCTTGAGCTATAACTCAAGGTTTGGCGTTAAACGATCTTTTTAGCTAAATTGCACACCCTAATTTTGTTCATCACATTCAGATAATATAATCTCTCCATTACCACTCACATCAAAAAATCCGACACCGTGTTTAACGCAATTTTAAGCATAGTATTATATGCGTCCTCTGCTAGTGACCATGCAAAACATGCATATATCACATCTTTACCAATACAATAGTCTGTAATGCGATTTGCAAGATCTTCATCATTTTCTATTTCATCATCACTAAGAGCAAATTCTCCTTCCATCGGTGGAAATACTTGTATCATATCCATAAACCAGTTCTTTAGATTAGCTGAGCTTACTTCTATCGAATCATAATTATGATCTTCCTTCCACTCCACTTGATTTTCGTACCATTTTATAAATTCTGTCTTATTATTTGGAGCCTGTGCTTTTTCGAAAACCATTAAATCGTAACTCATATTTTCTTAGACCTCCTTATCCATTAACTTATTTAGGTTTAATAACAGACCCAGGATCAAAGATTCCCGAGTACGTTTCATGTTATATTATACAATATACACAGATTATACATAAAATTATATAAAATATCACCCTTTTACTGTGGCATGTGCCACACATGCCACGACAGAACATGTCAATTTGCGACATATACCATACAGTCAAAAACGAAAAAACCTTGTAACTTCACTGGTTACAAGGTTTTTCTCTGTTTATATTGGTACCGCATCCGGGAATCGAACCCGAGATTCAGCCGTGAGAGGGCTGCGTCTTAACCTCTTGACCAATGCGGCATATATTCGTGTCACGAGTGCGACACGAATTAGTATACATAATATATCAGGACTTGTCTAGTACTTTTTTCTATTAACTAAGATTTTTTGATTTCGTTAGTTTATCAATTCTACTAGCAAATCCTCGGCAGCAGTTCTCCGCTTGGAGGTGGCAGTAGCGTTTCAGTGCCTATTTCCGTTGTCATCACAACGTGACCAGGCATCTCTTTAGTCACCTCGCCTATTACCACCGCACCCTCTGTATGCTCGGAGCTGTGCAGTGCCGCGAGTACAGCGTCAGCGGATTTTGCAGGGACGAACATCACAAGCCTACCCTCACAAGCGAGATAAAGTGGCTCTAGCCCGAGCATGCCCGTGACACCAGCGACTTCAGGATTTACAGGAATGGACTCAGTATCGAGCTTGATTCCGACATCGCTCTGATCTGCAATTTCATAGAGCACAGTTCCAACTCCACCGCGCGTCGCATCCCTTATAACATGAATGTCTGGGACGGCCTCAAGTGCAGCATTTACAGCATTCCAGAGAGGCGCACAATCGCTTGTCACATTCGCCTCCATGCCAAATCTGTCTCTCTCGAGCAGAATTGTGCAGCCGTGACGGCCAACGTCTCCAGTCACGATGATCTTGTCGCCAGGTTCAGCATTTGCACCAGCTGGATTAACGCCTTCCAGTATCTCACCTACGCCAGTGGTCGTGATAAACACGCCATCCACCTGACCTTTGCCAGCAACCTTGGTATCGCCTGATACGATTGAAACGCCAACCTCGTGAGCCGTCTCAGCCATCGCCTTAGCGATGCGGTCCAGCTTCTCAACGGGGAAGCCTTCCTCTATTACAAATGCACAAGAGATATATAGTGGCTTTGCGCCCATGCACGCGAGGTCATTTACCGTACCGCATATCGAGAGCTTTCCGATGTTCCCGCCAGGGAATTCTGCAGGAGATACGATAAATCCGTCCGTGGACATCGCCATCCTGCCGACTGGAGGTGGCAGCACTGCCGCATCGTCCGCTGTTAGGTATTTGTTGTCGAAATATTTCTTAAAAATCCCACCGATCAGTCATTCGTCTGCTTTCCACCTGCACCGTGCGCGAGGGTTATTGTTTGTTCCATATGTCGCCTCCGTATTTATAAAACGCCGAACATGCGCCTTCGCTAGAAACCATACACGCTCCTATCGGATGCTCTGGCGTACAGCCCTTACCAAACACCTTGCAGTCGTAAGGCTTGCATTTGCCGAGTAGCACCTCTCCGCATCTACATGCTGGATTTGGTCTCCCTTCTATCTTTGGAAGATTGAACTTATATCTAGCATCGTAATCGCGATACTCTGGTCTAAGCTCAACACCTGATTTCTCTATAACGCCGAGCCCTCTCCACTCTGAATCGCAAGGCTCCATGACCGTCTCGACAAGCTTTCTAGCTGCAGGGCTTCCCTCTTCAGTTACCACTGCTGGGTAGCAATTTACTGCGAAAGGTTTGTTTTCTTCTATCTTCTTGATGATTACCGCTAGCGCTGTTAGCACCTCGGAGCCAGAGAAACCAGCAACTACTCCAGATATTCCGTGTTCATCACGGAGTTTATAGTATTCCTCCATACCAGTCATCGTGCTCACATGACCTGGATATAGAAATGCATCCGCACTGCCCTTGAGCGCAAGATAAGCGTTATACATCGTCTTGTTGGCTGTCAGTATCGAGAAATTCTCGATGCCCTGCGCCTTCGCTTCACGAACCGCCATCACGCTCCCAGGCGTTGTCGTCTCAAATCCGACCGCAAGAAATACGACCTGCTCATCTGGATGCTCCTTGGCATACTCGAGCGAGTCGAGCGGTGAATATACAACACTTACCTTAGCACCCTTGCTGCGAGCCCCTGCAAGGCTCATCTCAGTTCCGGGAACTCTAATCAAATCTCCGAAAGTCGTTATAGTCGCTTTCTTATCCAGCGCCAGCATGACCGCCTCGTCGATATACGAAACTGGCGTAACACAGACTGGACATCCTGGTCCTGAAATCAGCTCGATATTATCAGGTAGAAGTCTCCTGATTCCGAGTCTAAAGATCTCATGCGTATGAGTTCCACAGACTTCCATGATTCTAAGCTTCGGGCCGTCGTAGGAAGTGACAATGTCGCGAGCTTTCTTGTACTCTCGTTAATTGTCATTTAGCTCCTCCATGACCTTATCTGCCTCTGCCGCCTCATCTGCTGCAACTCTTGCAATGGCAAGACCTGCGTGTACCATCACATAATCTCCAGGGGCTAGGTCTGAAATCAGCTCCGCAGAAACCTTTCTCTTAACGCCGCCAGCATCGATGACAGCCATATTATTCTCTATATTAGCAACCTTTGCTCTCAATCCCACGCACATATGTGCACCTCCGTCATTTTCTAATCTCTATATATTTTATACCCATGTTCAGTCATGTGACTGTACTATTTATTGTTCTTCTTATTGTTCTTTATTTTGTTCTTCATCCCGAAGCGCCGCTATTCCTGCAGCTGCCTGGCCGAGCGCTATGCCACCATCATTAGTCGGTACGACTCCGTGCTTCAGCACCTTAAAGCCTTCTCGTTCAAGCCCGTCATCCACCAGCCTTAGAAGTAGTAGGTTTTGAAACACTCCTCCCGATAGGGCAACAACGTTCACGTCGCATCTCGTACGCTGGTAGCAGCAAGCGATTACGATCATGTCTGCCAGCGCTTTATGAAAGAAGTATGCCAACTGGTCAGTATCTTGATCTGCCAGACTCCTTGCAGCTAGTTCCATGAGCAAGGTGTCTGTGCACAGTTCGAACTGCTCTTCGTCGATATTCATCAGCCTGCCCTCGTAAGGCGCTAGGCTTATTCCTTGTGCTTCGGCGCGTTCAGCTGCAAACTGGAGCGCCATCGAGGCCTCGCCTTCGAAGGTACTGGCTGACTTTATGCCGAGCACTGCGCTTACTGCATCAAAGAGGCGGCCTGCACTTGTCGACTTCACTGTATTGATGTTATTGCCTAGCATGAAGTCGATGCTCTGCCTACCCTTCTCGTCTCCAAGCCCGAGTGTCTCTCCTATACGGTTTGCCGCCTCGCTTCCAAGCGCTGTGCTAATCATGGAGTATGCGATTCGCCATCCCTCCCTAGAGGCGATATCTCCACCAGCATGTATAAACGGTGCTATGCTGCCAACACGCTCGTAGCCTTTCTCATCTCCAAGTAGGAATTCACCGCCCCAGATAGTTCCATCTGGACCGTATCCAGTTCCGTCAAAGGTCACTCCCAGTGCTGTTCCCTCATATTCGTTCTCTGCCATGCACGATACCATGTGTGCATGATGATGTTGCACTTCCATAACTGGAACACCTTCTCTCTCTGCAATCACCCTGGCCATCTCACTCGTGTTATAGCCTGGGTGCATATCTCCCACTATTATATCTGGCTGAATCTCTAGTAGCCTTTCCATACGAGTTGTCGCTGCTTCAAGTGCTCTCACACTTCTCATATCCGCCATATCGCCTATGTATGGTGATGGATAAAAAAAGCCCCTTATCGCCTAGGCAAAATGCATTCTTTAACTCTCCACCTATTCCGAGCACCGCATGGGAGCTTTCACTCTTCGCTACTATTGGAAGCGGAGAATACCCTCTCGACCTTCTGATCATATAAGGCTTGCTTCTGTAAAATGCCATCACCGTATCATCCGCTCTTATCCGTATGTCCCTAGAGTTGGAAAGTATGATATCGCACATCGGCGATAGATACTTAAGCGCTTCCTCATCGTTCATGCATATCGGAGCTCCAGATGGATTTCCGCTAGTCATCACCAGCACATCAGATATTGGCTCATCGTCTGGATAATTGAAGAGAAGCATATGAACCGGTGTATATGGCAGCATCACGCCTAAATTAGGATTGTCAGGAGCTACGGATGCTGCGATTCTGGAATCAGCACTTTTTGAATCTGCTGGGCCAGTATGTCTAGGAATCAGTATTATCGGCTTTTGCGGGCCGGTAAGCAGCGGCTCCATCTCTGGCTCCAGCTTGCATTCGCGCCCGACCACTTCGAGGTCCCGCATCATCACAGCAAACGGCTTCATCGGGCGCGCCTTCAACCTTCTAAGGCGCTGGACCGCTGCTTCATTCGCGGCGTCGCAGCAGAGGTGGAAACCGCCGATTCCCTTGATGGCGGCGATGCCGCCATTCCTGATCACAGCCCGGGTCTCTAGAAGCGCCGCCGCGCCATATGCACCCTCGTAGCGCCCTGTACCAGATGCCCCACCCACGAGGGTGTAGAGTTCCGGCCCGCAGTCGTTACAGCATACAGGTTGAGCATGGTAGCGTCTCGAATCCATATCGGTATATTCAACACTGCAGGTCTCACACATCGGAAAACTAGCCATGCTGGTTTTCACCCTATCGTAAGGCATAGAATCTAGTATAGTTAAACGAGGACCACACTGAGTACAGTTTATGAACGGGTGGAGATACCTCCTGTTATTCTTATCAAACAGCTCCCTTGCGCAGTCCGGGCAAGTTGCTATGTCAGGCGATACGAATATCTGACCATCCTCATGCTTGCTCAGTGCAATCTCGAAGCCTGATGGAGCTTCTATATCCAGAGGATAATCCATAACCTTAACCTTGACGATTGCAGACCGCTCTGGCGCTTCTGCTTCTATGGCATGTACAAAATCGCCGATTTCGGACTCATCTGCTCTTGCGATTATCTCAACGTAAGAGCCCTTGTTACAGACACTTCCAGATATGCCATATCTATCCGCAAGTCTGCTCACAAAGGGTCTAAAGCCAACGCCCTGAACTATTCCATAAATCCTAATTAATCTACATACCAATTGCAATCACCAATATCTATCTATTTCACTACATCTCCAGCTTTCTGCCAGTATTCTTCATCTGAGCTCGATGAGTACAGAGAAGCCGAGATTGCGAAGTGAGGAAGGCTGAGGAAAGTACCCTTCCACCCTGGAAGCGCTCTCTTGATAAGGGGATCACCGATCACCATATCGTATCCTTCTGCATCTACGAGCTTCATGAGCTCATCCTCTTCATTTAACTTAGTATCATTTTCATGACGAACCTCTTTGCTCATCATGAACCAGCTCGCAACGTCTACGCGCTCTAATGACTTATCCTTGGAAGCTTCTAGAATCACGTCTCTAAGAGAATTTGCCAAAACCTGCTGATGCACGATCAGCACCTTCTTAGGCTCGTGTTCCATCACCTTATGAGCGAACCCATCTGAACGCTCCTGTGGCAGTGGATAGCATATCTCATATGGTACGCCATACTTATCCGATAACCATCTCGCGGGCTTTACACCGCCAGGAGAAACGACGATATTTCTATCCACATGTGCAGCAACAGCCACATCTTCTAGCGTATCATTCATGCCATAGATAACTGGGTTATCAACGCCCTGCTCGCTAAGTGCAGTCACCATATCATCGTAGTCACCACTTCCGGGAGTGTCGAGCGGCGTAAAGCCTATTACTCCAACTCTCTCGGAAGCGTTACTCTTATCAATCTTACCTAACTTACCTAACTTACCTAACTTCCCTAACTTGCCCAGTTTTTCTAGTTCTTCCAAGCTAATGGATTTTTGCTCAAGACTGCCATTTGCGATGAACCTTGCTCCTGATCCACCTTCTTCATACAAGTAGTTCTTGAGTATCTGCAGAAACGCCTTGCTAACACCTTCGTCATACATGTCGATTCCATTAGTCTCGACAGGCACAACTGGCACCTCGTAGTCGGTCTCCATGAGGCGCTTTAACGCTCTATAGTCAGTAGCGATAACGGCTGGTACAGGTGTCCCGATTAGACCGACGAATTTAGCATCTATATCTCCGAGCGCTTCCTTAGTCTTCTGGATAAGAAGTTCGTCACGGCCGAGAATCGCATCTAGATCACGAAGAGCTGCGCTAAATATCGCACTCTTTTTCTTATCCCAACGTGGCTCATCGTATCCGCATATATTTCCAACGCATCCGCCAGCATCCATTATTATCAGCATACCACCGTAGTGAAACAGCACAGAGACCGCTCCAGACTGGTCTGGCGTAAACGGCGATAGATATTTTCTAAGCCCTTTCATCAGCGAGCCTCCTCTCTATTGCCTCCACAAAATGCACTAGTCCCTTGTATCCAACGGCTGAATCTCGTTATTCCAGTGCACATTTATCGACTCTGGATAGTAGAACTGTGCATCTATACCGATTGAAATGTCAACCTTTTCCGAACCATCATAGTTCATCATTGTCGGCGACATAGTCGAATACACCTTGAGGCCTGGGTTATAGCCAGCGAGTTCTCTGATAAAAGGGAAGTCATCTTCGCTTATATTCGCAAACACCGACTTAACGCGTAGTCCCAGCTTCTCGAGCGCTAGCGCCATCTCGATTGAGTTTCCATTTACAACCTGTCCTATTGCAAATGTCTTTCCTTCACACAGCTGCTGAAGTCTTAGGCACGCATCGCTAGCCTCACGGAAGTATTCCGAATCATCGATTTCTACTCCGAGAGCCGCAGCGAACAGCGCATATTGACGCTGAATTCTATCTATTTCATATACTCTAGTCAGCTCCACATAAGGGATTCCGAGCTTTGACTCAAGTGTGAATGCTGCCTTTCTAGCCTCTGGATGAAGTATGATATTGAAATCTGCTCCGCCCATCTCCATGTATTCTTCGAGGGTTTCTTTTCTCCCTACCTCATGTATGGTCTTGATTCCCATCTGACCGAGGATATCATACAGGTCAGAATCATCCTCGAGATGTGTAAAATTACCGAGTAAATTAACGGTCCCACCTGTCGGCTTTCTCTTCTCAAGCAGCGAGTAAATCGCTTCTCTTACAGCTACCATCGGTGGGTTCTTGCCCTCGCGCATAAGCGCATACATATATGTAGGAACTACATGAATTCCCGTGCGTTCCTCAGCCTTTCTACAGACACGCTCTAGATCAGTTCCGAGAAGCGCATCGACGCATGTGATGCAGATAACCACAACCTTAGGCTTCACTTCACAGACTTCATAGATCTCCTCGATAGCCTCTGGTATATCGGATAGATGTCTACCTGTGACGAGGTCATTTTCACTCATCTGAAGGAAAAACATCCTCTCACTATATCCGCCTTCGTCCGCCAAAATCGTGGTATTGCGGCCACAGCAAGCTGGCGCAACCACGAGCATTACCGATTCTGGTATTACTACTCCTGCTCTCTTAACGCCAAATCCCTGCGCACCTGGTGAATTGTACATCAAGGTCGCCGGTGAGCTATACACGAGATGCTCGTTGCTCACTAGCTCGGTCGGAATACTGCCAGCCTCAGCGAGCGCTCCTATTGTCGTGAAATAAGTGTCTCTCGCCATTACGAATTCTCCTTAATCAGGTAGTCTGCCAGTGCAAAGAACCTCTTTGCGATATCCGACTCAGGATTACCCTCGATTACGGTCTTACCCTGATCCTCCCAGTCTATGATCTCCTGACTGCGAGGGATCTCTCCTACGATTGGTATTCCAGCCTCATCTGCAAATGCCTGCACCTTCTCCGTCTCATTCTCGACGTTACGGTGATTGAGCACCACGCCCTTTACCTTGGCATAGCCACGGTCCGCAAAATTATCTACAGCCGTCTTGATATTATTTGCCGCATAGAGAGCCATCTTTTCACCCGACGTTACGATGAGTATATCCTCTGCAAAGCCCTCTCTGATAGGTGCAGCAAAGCCTCCACAGACTACGTCCCCGAGCACGTCATATAGACTACATCAGGATGAAATCTGCCAAAAACATCTAAATCATCTATGAGGTTGAAAGTCGAGATGATACCTCTGCCTGCACATCCGATGCCAGGTGTTGGGCCACCAGTCTCGATACATTCAACTCCTCCAAATCCAGTTTTAACCATCTCGTCGATAGTCGGTTCATCGTCGTTATCTCTCATGAAGTTCATAACCGGAATCAGCGGATTGCCGCCGAGAAGATTGATAGTCGAGTCGGCCTTTGGATCGCATCCAATCTGAACCACCTTATATCCCTTAACTGCAAAGGCTGCTGCGAGATTCGCAGTCACTGTCGACTTTCCGATACCACCCTTACCATATATTGCTACCTTAATCATTTATCCCCCTACACAAAAAGACTTCAAACCACACAGGTAGAAGTCTCCGAAAACAAATTCATACCACTCGGGACACCTTGTGGTTGGTCTTCATTTAATTAATTAAAATTATACTATCGTAACAGATTGTGCGCAATAAAAGGTATTTTAATCACAATCGTTTACATTTTTTTGAGTGACTGATAAAATATTTTAAATACATTTTATCTCTTTACACCTATTAAAAAGGTGTGAATTGATGAGGTGAAATTTATTTTTTAGGAAGTATTTCTCAATGAAAAGAATTGCAATATACGGAAAAGGCGGAATTGGAAAATCCACTACCGTCTCTAATATGTCCGCGGCACTCGCCGGAAAAGGATATACGGTCATGCAGATTGGGTGCGATCCGAAAGCTGATTCCACGATTAGTCTTCGCCAAGGAAGGAATCTCACTCCAGTTCTCGATACTTACAGGGATAAGATCAAGGACATTCAGCTTGAAGACATGTATACCATCGGCTATAACGGTGTTATCTGTGTGGAAGCTGGTGGTCCAACTCCAGGCATTGGCTGCGCTGGACGAGGCGTTGCTAAGGCGCTAGATTTGCTCAAGCAAAAGAATTTCGAAGAAGTGCTCCATCCCGATGTCGTCTTCTACGATGTGCTCGGAGACGTAGTATGTGGCGGTTTCTCGATGCCGCTCCGCAAAAATTATGCGGACAACGTATATGTCATCTCTTCTGGGGAACAGATGGCGATATATGCGGCGATGAACCTCGGTCTAGCGATGGAGAATTTAAACGCAGAGGTCACAACGGGCTATCTGGAATAATTGCCAACAAGCGCAATGTCAACGGTGAAGACGAGAAGCTTCAGACACTCAGTGAAGACCTCGAGTGCCCGATAGTCGGAACTATCGAGCACAGCATGGTGGTTAAAAGAGCATCTGACGATGCCTTCACTGTCGCCGAAGCTTTTCCCGATGATCCGATGGTTGACGTATATACTAAGATAGCGATGGAGATTATAAATAGGGACTAATATGCTGATTGATTTACACAAACCCGATATTAATAAAGCGAAGGTGAAGCTTGGGGACCTCGATACCCTGGCTCCTTTTCCGCGCAAACTTGAATACTCATGTCCTTCGCGCGGTGGCTGGACTATCGCGCATACACCGATGATTATTCCTGGCTCGCATATGATATACATCGGAGCGTCAGCCTGTCTGCGCGGCGTAGTTCTCTCTGCTGCCGAGTATGAGGGACTTGATAGATTTTCGATGGTGCTCATTGAGGAAAAGGATATTCTTAGTGGCAACATGGAAGAGCTTTTTATTGCGGGCGTTACCGACATACTGAATAAGCTTGATCAGAAACCTACGTGCGTGCTCCCTTTTACGGGCTGCATTCACTACTTCTTAGCCACGGATATCGAATATATATATGACGAGCTTTCGGCTCGCTTTCCAGACATCGACTTCATCTCTTCGCAGATGACGCCGACTATGAAGATAAACGACCACACACCTGAAGAGGACATGTGCCGCTCGATGTATCTATGCATCGAGGAACAACCGCTTAATGATAAAGTCGTTAATTTCATCGGCGATAGTTTTCCGATTGACAGGTCTGGTGATCATATGAAGATACTACATGATAATGGTTTCCGTACTCATGATCTCGCTTCAATCGATGATTACGATGAGTACAAGGCTATGGGCGAGAGTTTTCTCAATATCTACTCCCTTCCTATCGCGAAGTGGTCCACTGAATGCCTTGAGGAGAGGCTCGGTCAGAAGAGCCTGTACATGCCGTACACTTACGACTACGACGAGATTGACCATGATATGAGTGCGCTTTCTAAGATTATCGGAGCTCCTGCTCCTGATTTTGCATCGCTTCGGGCAGAAGCTGATGAAGCTCTAAGAGATGCACTTTCTGTTATCGGAGATGCACAGATTGCTATAGACTTCATGAGCACGCCGCGCTTTTTGAGCCTTGCAAAGCTCCTGCTCTCACGTGGCTTCAACGTGACTGAGATTTATGGAGATGCTCTAACGCCAGATAGCAAACTTGATCTCGAGTGGCTGCAGCAGAATTATCCAGATATTCCGCTGATTGCAACTCAGGATTTTCGTGCACGCTTCTATCCAAGAGACGAAGCTGAGGGTGGCAAGCTGCTTGCAATAGGTCAGAAAGCTGCGTATTTTACTGGCACTAACCACTTTGTAAATCTAATCGCCAACAACAGCTGGTATGGATATGACGCGATTAAGAAGCTCGCAGCAGAAATGATCGATGCGTTTAACAACGAAAAAGACACTAAGTCCATAATTCAGGTTAAGGCTTGGGGGTGCTCGGCATGAAACAAGTAGCAAGAGTTTTATCCACCTATTCAGCCGACCTCTTCGGCATCTGCTCCGTCCTATATGAGCTGGGCGGTCTCGTTGTAATGCACGATGCATCCGGCTGCAATTCAACATACAACACGCACGATGAGCCGCGTTGGTATGATATAGAGAGCATGATTTACATATCTGGGCTCATTGAAAATGACGTAATTCTCGGAAACGATGAGAAACTTATAAGCGATGTAATTGAGGCTGCACAGGAAACTAATCCAAAATTCATCGCTATCTCTGCTGCGCTGATTCCACTCTTTATGAGCACGGATATGAAGGGAATCGCCCGCATCATCGAGAAGCGCACGGGAATACCGACATTTGGATTTACGACTAATGCGATGGATACTTATGTACTCGGTGGCAACATGGTATACCGAGAATTCCTAGATAGATTCTGCCCTACCCTTGATTGTAGCCAAGCTACATCTGATTCACCTTCCATATCCGTAAATCTACTCGGCGTCACCCCGCTCGACTTCTCGATAGTCGGAAACGTTGAGGCTCTAAAGGAGTATTTTAAAGAACGCGGCATCAGGGTTAATTGCTGCATGACGATGGGCTGCACTCTTTCTGAAATGGCAGAGGCTTATAAAGCTGATGTCAATGTCGTCTGCTCATCTCTGGCACTTGACGGTGCGAGAATACTCAATGATAAGTACGGAACACCTGCCGTTATGGGCCTGCCTATGGGAAAGGCTGCTTGCTGTGAGCTAGAAAGACTTATACATAAGTCTGCTACCGATGGCAGGTTGAGAGCACTTGGTTCATCGGGCGAGCTTAGCAGTATCCCTACGCTCGAGCATCCGAAGTCGAGTTATACACTTAGGGATAGAGCCAAGGGTGGCACCTGGATTATCGGTGAGGCGATTAATGCAGCAGGCATACGCTATGTGCTGGAGCACGACCTTGGAATTACTGAAGTTCACATACTATGCCCTACTCAGGTAGATGCTCATATGCTTAGAGAGGGCGATGTTATGGTGCGCGACGAAGCTGACATCGAGAAGGTGATAAAGGGTGCAAAATGCGTAATCGCTGATCCTATCTATAGACGAATTCTGACGAGAGATGAAAATGGTAATTTACCGCACTTCATAAATATTCCTCACGAAGCTTATTCGGGCAGGATGTACAGGAGTCATATCCCGACCTTCATCGGAGCAGACTTCACAGATTGGCTGACTTCTAAGGTCAATGCTGATGAGAATTCTATCGGTATCAACGACATTATGAAAATAAATAAACCTTATAGAAAAAACCATCCACGCGTCGAACGCGTGGTTGTTAAGTAGGCGGGCAAAGCCCTCTGCTCCTCGCGGACGCGTCGAACGCGTAAACGCGATCTGTCAGTTGCGTTTTGCCTTAACCTACTTTTTCTTTTTCCTGAATGCTCCAGCTTCGCTCATGGTTAGCTGGTCTCCCATTTTATCTTCTTCCAGTTGTTTTGATATATACTCGGATATTCTTGCTTCATTTTTGCCTACTGTATCTACATAATATCCTTTGCACCAAAATTCTCGGTTTCTGTATTTATACTTTAATTCCCCAAACTGTTCATACAGCATTGTACTGCTCTTCCCTTTTAGATATCCCATGAATTTTGATACTGAATATTTGGGTGGTATAGATAATAGCATATGAATATGATCCGGACACGCTTCCGCATTCAGAACTTCTACTCCTTTCCACTCACATAGTTTTCTAAGTATTTTTCCAACTTCATGCTTCTTCTGTCCATAAAACACCATTCTTCGATATTTGGGTGCGAAAACTATGTGATATTTGCAGTTCCACTTTGAATGCGCTAAACTATTTATGTCATTCACTCCCATGTGAATGCACCTCCTTCTGTTCCTTTGTTTGCAGCTGACAGACCGCATTCAAAGTGTAGCAGAAGGTTTTTTCATTTTCAATTTCTGCTCATAGGCAAAGCCTTTACGGAACCACGCGTCCAACGCGTGGTTTTACTTATACAAAAAACAACTAGTCACATTATACGTGACTAGTTGTTTTCATAATACAAACAATACTGTTACTTTTCCAGCAGTTCGTCAACTGTAATCTTAAACATTTCAGCAAAAACTATTAACTCAATATCTGTAACAAAGCGCTTTCCTGCCTCTATTCTTTGAATTGCATTTTTATCAATATCAAGTCCCAGAAGCTGCATGTTGTCAGCCAATTCTCTCTGTGACATATTATTGTTCTTTCTCAACCTTGATATCTCTCTACCCGATATATTATTTCTTCCATCAAAAGTTTTATTAATAAACATTTCTTAAATCTCCTACCAACTACTAATGACATTCAGTGATTGTCATTAAGATAAATGTATGGTAGAATCAACCCATAATTGACATTCACTAGATGTCACAGCGTATAAAATAGGAGGAATTATGTTTTGTAAAAATTGTGGTACAGAAATGAATGAAAATCAGGCTATTTGCTTGAACTGTGGTATTAAAAAAAATAGTGGAAATAGTTTTTGTGGTAACTGTGGTAGTGAAATTAATCCAAATCAATCCGTATGTTTAAAATGTGGTGTTGCTATTCCTAACCACCCTTCCCCAGAAGAACCCTCTCATTTTACAGAAAATTTACCTGTACGTAATAAATTTGTTGCAGCGCTTTTGGCTATTTTTTTAGGCGGTTTAGGTGTTCATAAATTTTATTTAAATAAACCTGGAATGGGTGTGCTGTATCTTCTTTTTTGTTGGACATTTATTCCTGGAATAATTGGTTTTATTGAAGGAATACTCTATTTATGTAGTAGCGATATTGAATTCCAATCAAAACACCATGTGCGATTAGATAATCATTAAAACTTATTTATTTGCATTTTATATGCACCCATTTTGCTAATAGCGATTACTTGTGCATAATTTCGATACTGAAGTGAATATAGTTAATTTCCTATTTTGGAGGCAATTATTATGAAAGACAAGAGAATTCCTAACAAACCTCAAAGCAACAATAACAATAATCAAGACAACCTATTTGTTGACTCTAAATCTTCTGATTCGCACAATCAAAACTCTTTCAAAAATACTCTTCAAACTCTGTCAAGAGACAAAATATTCGTTATACTTGGTGTTATTGCTGGTGCTATACTTTGCATAATTGGGATTATTTCCTTGCTTACAATGAAAACCTTGTATAACATCACTTTAAACAATTATAGTGACAAATTAACTTTGATAAACACCTTAATGAAACTTATACCGTGGTTATATTATTTAGCTTTAATTACAGGTATTATTTCACTTATTGTCTCAATATTAAATGCTATTCATTATAAAGATTTAAAGGTGATCACTTATTCTGTAATATCTGTAATAAGTTGTCTTCTCATGCTCATGAATTACAAGTATATGAACGGTATGAGAATCATTATGTCATCTGATCCAAAACGATTTTATTAGCGGAAAAATTATCAGTTGGTAACCTTGAAGCTGCATCATCATTTCTGGATAGCGAAAATATTATTCTATTAAATTCAAACTAATGATACTATTAGGTGTCATTAGTTCAATTTATGCCGTATATCTTCTAGCAATGTTTAGCAAGTATGGGCAAAAACATATATATGAACGTATCTATGGATGCATTTAAGGGGACTGCGAGTATCACGAAATTTGATTATAGAAGAAGAAAAAAATTAATGACAATCAGGTTCAAAACGACTCTACAAATATTATGGCAACAGAACATTTTTAATGAAATAGAATCTGAAAAATGAACACAAAGACTCTGACCTAACAGATAATAATCTTAACGATCCTATTAATACAACAGAAGTTGTTAATGTTGTTAATAACAATAAACGTGTACTTACAAAAAAGAATCATATTAATTTCTATTATTGTTATTATTTTTTTGCTGTAACAGGTGGTGGATACTACATATGGAATACTTTTTTTCAATTTCACTAAAAATTGACTTATCTTCAAATATTGAATTAACAATTGATGGAATATCTGGAAATGCATATATTTCTGATATCAAAAAATGACATTAAATACGATAAAAAAACGATGCTCAAATTTCTGAATTTATCAGTAATCTCAACTATGATTATTCAAAAATCAAATAAAAATAAAAAAATGGTGATGAGATAACTGTAAATGTAGTTTACGATAAAAAGAAAGCAAAGAAATTAAAGTTAAAAAAATAACTAAATCTTCAAAGAAAATCAAGGTTAAGAAACTAAATTATAGATTTGATAGTGCCAGTGATATTAGTACTGAAATTGTTCAACTTGTTAAATCCAAAGGAGAATCTGAATTAAACAAGTTTTTACTCTAATGATCCCTATTATTCATATAATTTTTTTCATATTATGGCACATATTTCTTAAAGTTAGAAGACAGTGATGTGCTAGTTGCAGTATTTAAAGAATATCATGTTGAAAAGAGACGGCGAAGGAGGTATTGATGAAACAACTCATTTTTTTATATTTATGGGATCAAGAACGTTGATTCGGCGTTAAACAAAGACAACATCGATAATGATACTTATGTAAAATATCGCGAAATGCTAGATAAAGCTGGTGTATACGTAACAAATGAATCAGATATAGTACCAGCATTATCAACGTGGTATCGTGAACCAGTCAAAAAGCGTTACAAAAGTTAAATAGAATATTAACTTTTACGAGACTCTTCTAGTAACTGCCATGGAAGGCGAATTTACAGAAAAAAATCACACACACTCTCTCAATAATTTGATGGGATATTAAAAAACTCGCTAAAAAAATGGAGATGTTTGTGTACAAACATCTCCATTCTCCTTAATACGAACAACTACGAGCAAAGACTCTTTGCCCCTAGAATTCCTCATCCT